>Ga0209062_1000149_pt1 | contig 266984 bp, 264 predicted proteins | sample Coa_R2_2_FD_187158 | JGI IMG/M metagenome (GOLD analysis project Ga0209062, IMG submission 187158) | Surface soil microbial communities from Centralia Pennsylvania, which are recovering from an underground coalmine fire - Coalmine... | ecosystem: Environmental > Terrestrial > Soil >... | reverse complement strand
GGCCGCCATCCAGGACTATCTCGACCAGCACAATGCCGATCCGACGCCGTTCGTTTGGACTGCCTCGGCCGTTTCTATCCTCGAAAAAGTTCGCCGCGGGCGACAAGCGTTAGAGTCGGTACACTAGCGCGCGCGCCGCGACGGGCGCCAGCGCAGGAACAGCCGCTCGAGAAGGGCGACGACGCCGATGCCCAGCGTCGTGAAGGCGGTGATCGAGGCGAGCGCCGCGAAGACGAGCGGCGTATCGAGGTTGAACTGGCCGGAGAGGATGAGATAGCCGATCCCGCTGTTGCCGCCGATGAACTCGCCGACGATCGAGCCGACGAGAGCGAGGGGGAAGGCGACCTTGACGGCGTCGGTGAGGTATGGCACGGCGTGCATGAGCCGCACTTTCAGAAAGATGCGGAAGGGCGTGCCGCCGGCGAGGCGCGAGAGGTCGAGCATATCGGGCTCGATCTCGGCGAGCCCGGTCACCGAATTGACGAAGACCGGGAAGAGCGCCAGCAGGAAGGCGAGCACGATCTTCGGCTCGAGCCCCAGCCCGAACCAGATGACGAAGAGCGGCGCGATGGCGATCTTCGGCACGCTGTTGAAGGCGGCGAGGATCGGCATGACGATCGCCTGCAGCGCCTTGACATAGATGACGGCGAGGGCGAGCAGGACGCCGACGAAGAGCGCGATCGCGAGGCCCAGCACGGTCGTCATCGCCGTGACGCCGAGATGCTCAAGCTGGACGGCGCGAGTCTCCCAGAAGCGCGCGGCAATGGCGGAGGGCAGGGGCAGGATATAGGCGGGGATGCCGAGCCATTCCGCGCCCCATTGCCAGGCGGCGAGGATGAGGGCGAAGCCCGCCGCCGAGCGGCCGAGGCGCTGCAGCGCGGCGAGCCGGCGGGCCAGCATCATGCGGCCCCTCGCTCGCCCATCGGGTCCTCGATCTCCTCGCGGATCGCCGCCGCCAGGGCGACGAAGCGGGGATCGCTGAGGGTGCGGCTATCGCGCGGGCGCGGCAGATCGATGGGCAGGATCGCCTTGGCGCGCCCCGGCCGCCCCGACATGACGATGACGGTGTCCGACAGCAGGACCGCCTCGGAGATGCTGTGGGTGACGAAGAGCACGCTGTTGCGGCTCGCGCTCCAGATCCGCTGCAAGGCGAAGCCCATGCGCTCGCGGGTGATGATGTCGAGCGCGCCGAAGGGCTCGTCCATCAGCAGGAGCGAGGGTTCGAGCAGCAGCGCGCGGCAGATCGAGACGCGCTGCTGCATGCCGCCCGAAAGCTCGTGCGGCAGGCTCGCCTCGAAGCCCTTGAGGCCCGCCAGTTCGATGAGCGCCCGGGCGCGGTCGCGATAGTGCCGCGGCGAGGCACCGCGCATCTCGGCCGTGAAGAGAATGTTGCCGAGCGTGGTTCGCCATGGCAGCAGGACCGGCGCCTGGAAGACCATGCCGACATCGGCGATGGGGCCGCGCACCTCGCGGCCGCGCACCAACACTGTCCCGGCGGTCGGCGCGATGAGGCCGGCGATCATGCGGAGCGCCGTCGACTTGCCACAGCCGCTGGGCCCGACCAGCGAGACGAATTCGTTTTCGCCGACCGTGAAGGACAGATCCGCAACGGCCATGCCGGTCGCGAAGCTCTTGTTGAGACGGTCGGTGCGAACCGCGGCGGCATTCATGCGGCAATCCCGCAGCGAGGCGAAGCCGCCTCAAGCATGGCGGCGAGGGCAGCCGGCTGCAACGCGCAAAACGACGTCCATTGCGGCGAGCGGCTCAACGCATAAGTCGCATAATGTATATTATGGGAAATCTTTGCCGCGCGTCTCGCCGAAATCGACGGTCAGCCCGTCATAGCCCGGCTCGACGCCGGCCGGCAGCTTGCGGCGCAGCGTCGCGTAATCGAGCGGCACGTCCATATGCGTCAGGATCGCCCGCCGCGGCTTCACGCGCTCGATCCAGCGCAAGGTCTTCTCGAGATGGCTGTGCGTCGGATGCGGCTCGTAGCGCAGGCAATCGACGATCCACACCGCAACGCCGTCGAGCGCCGCGAAGGCCTTGTCATCGAGCTCGACGACATCGGTCGAATATGCGACCGGCCCGATGCGGAAGCCGAGCGTCGTGCTGAAGCCGTGATCCTGCGAGAACGGCACGACCCGGATATCGCCCACCACGAACGGACCTTGGATGATATTGGCGACTGCCGTCGGCTTGTAGAACGACCCGCCGGGCTCGATCGGCGTGAAGACGTAATCGAAGCGCCGCCGGATCGTCGCCATGGTGTCGACATCGGCATGGATCGCGATCGGCCGCCGCATCAGGCGGTTGAGCGCGCGCAAATCATCGATGCCATGCAGATGGTCGGCATGGGCGTGCGAGTAGAGAACGGCATCGAGCCGTCGCGTGCCGGCATCGAGGAGCTGCTGGCGGCAATCGGGCGAGGTGTCGATGAGGATGGTCGTACTGGCCGTCTCGACGAGCAGCGAGGCCCGCCGCCGGCGGTTGCGCGGCTCGGCGGGATCGCAAGCGCCCCACTCGCCGCCGACGAGCGGCACGCCGCCGGAGCCGCCGCAACCGAGCATCCGCACCTTCATGCCGGAGCCGGCGGCCGCGCCTTGCCGAAGAGGCGGAAGAAATTCTCCGTGGTCCGCTGCGCCAGCTCCTCGGGCGACATCCCGCGCAGCTGGGCGAGCAGCGCCGCCGTATGCGCGACATAGGCCGGCTCGTTGCGCTTGCCGCGATGCGGCACCGGCGCCAGATAGGGCGCGTCCGTCTCGACCAGGATGCGGTCGAGCGGCGCCCAGCCGGCGATCGCGCGCAGCTCCTCCGCCTTCTTGAAGGTCAGGATTCCTGAGAACGACAGATAGAACCCGATTTCAAGCGCTTTTTCAGCAAGTTGTCGGCTAGAGCTGAAGCAATGGATGACGCCGCTGAGCGAGCCCGCGCGGGACTCCTCGGCAAGGATGGCCGCCGTCTCGGCATCGGCGCTGCGCGTATGCACGATGAGCGGCAATCCGCTCTCCCGCGCGGCCGCCGCGTGGCTGCGGAAGACCGCGGCCTGGCGCTCGCGCGGGCTGTGTTCGTAGTAGAAATCGAGCCCGCATTCGCCGATGCCGATCACCTTCGGATGGGCAGCCAAGCGCACGAGCTCCGCGGCATCGGTCTCGGGCTCGCTCGCCGCCTCATGCGGATGGATGCCGACCGAGCACCAGAGATCGGGCTCCGCTTCGGCAAGCGCCGCGACGGCGTCGAACTCGCTGACCTTGGTGCAAATGGTCAGCATGCCGGCGAGGCCGGCGCGCCTGGCCCGCGCCAGCACCTCCGGCAGCTCGGCGCCGAAATCCGCGAATTCGAGATGGCAATGGCTGTCGATCAGCATGCCGCCTCAGCCGCCCTTCCCCTCCCGCTCCTCGATATGGCGCGGAAAGACGCCGACCGGCTTCGGCAGAAGAGTGCCGGGCACGAGAGGCCGCGCGGCCAGAGAGGCGAAGTCGCGCGCCTCGGGGCCGAGCGCGAGCTGGTCGAGAAGCCGCCCCGCCGCATCCGGCATGACCGGCTGAACGAGAATGGCGATATGTCGGATCGTCTCGGCGAGGGTATAGAGCACCGTCGCCATCCGCTCGCGGTCCGATTTGGCGAGGACCCAGGGTGCCTGCTCGTCGACATAGCGGTCGGCCTCGCCGACGACCTGCCAGACGGCTTCGAGCCCGCGGTGGAAGGCTTGCTCGGCGAACTCCGCGCGCAGGCGTGGCAAGAGGCCGCGCGCCGTCGCCAGCAAGGCCTCGTCGGCGGCGGTGAGCGCCGCCGGCTGCGGCACGCGCCCCGCGCAATTGCGGTTGATCATGGAAAGGACCCGCTGCGCCAGATTGCCGAGGCCGTTGGCGAGGTCGCCATTGATGCGGCCGAGCACGGCGCGGTGCGAGAAGTCGCCGTCGCTGCCGAAGGGCAGCTCGCGCAGCATGAAGTAGCGCACGGCATCGACGCCATAGGCTTCGACGAGCCGCGCCGGCGGGATGAAGTTGCCGAGCGATTTCGACATCTTCTGGCCTTCGACCGTCCACCAGCCATGAGCGAAGACGCGCTTCGGCGGCGCAAGGCCGGCCGCCATCAGGAAGGCCGGCCAATAGACGGTATGGAAGCGGATGATGTCTTTACCGACCATGTGAAGATCGGCCGGCCAGAATGTTGAATATTCTTCGCTTTTGATATCTGGGTAATCGACGGCCGTCTGATAGTTGTTGAGCGCGTCGAGCCAGACATACATGACGTGCTTCGGATCGTCCGGAACCGGAATGCCCCAGCTGAAGCTGGTGCGCGAGACCGAGAGGTCCCGCAGCCCGCCCTTGACGAAGCTCACCACTTCGTTGCGGCGGCTGCGCGGCGCGATGAAATCGGGATTGGCGTCGTAGAAGGCGAGGAGCCGGTCCTGCCAGGCGGAGAGGCGGAAGAAATAATTCTCCTCCTCGACCCATTCGACCTCGGCGCCGGTCGGCGCCTTGCCGTTCACCAGCTCGCCGTCCTCGTAGAACGCCTCGTCGCGCACCGAATACCAGCCGGCGAAGGTGCCGAGATAGATTTCGCCGCGCTCGACCAGCACCTGCCAGAGCGCCTGACAGGAGCGCAAATGGCGAGCCTCGGTCGTGCGGATGAAATCGTCGTTGGAGATGTTCATGAGCCGCGTCATGTCGCGGAAGTTCTGCGAGACGCGGTCGCAAAATTCCTGCGGGTCGATGCCGGCTTCGCGCGCCGATTTCGCCACCTTCTGCCCGTGCTCGTCCGTGCCGGTGAGGAATTTGACGCGCCTTCCGTCGAGGCGCATGAAGCGCGCGAGCACGTCGCATGCCACCGTCGTATAGGCGTGGCCGATATGCGGCGCGTCGTTGACGTAATAGATCGGCGTCGTGATGTAGAACGGCGTGCCGCCGGTCATTCTCCAGCTCCACGAGAAAGGGCCGCGCCACGGCGACGGCTAGCGCGCCGCCGCTTCGAGCGCGAAGAAGGCGCCGAGAACGACCTGCTTGCGCTCCAAATCCAAAGACTCCGCCTGGGCGAAGAGGCGCGCGATCTTTTCCCACACCTCCACCCAGTGATCAAGGCTGCGCCGGCCGGCAAGGCGCCGCATCGCCTCGTGGTCGCCGGGAACGATCTCCGCGCCAGCCCTGCCCTGCGCGGTCAATCCCACCATGCGCGCCAGCCATTGCAGCAGGAGTGCCGAGACCGTGCGGTAAGCCTCCTCTGCCTCGGCGCGGGCGAGATGCTCGGCGAAGGCGTGGATCGCCGTCGTGTCGAGCTCCGGCAGGGCGCGCAGAAAGCCGCTGAGGCTGCGGTAGAGATCGAGGCCGCCCGCCGCGGCGAGTTCCAGGGCGCGGCCGATGCTCCCCTCGCCCAGCATCGCCAGGGCCTGCGCCTCGGGCGTCGCAAGTTCCGGCCGATAGCGCTGAAGCAAGCGCACGACCTCGCCCTCGGCGAGCGGCTTCAGCATGAGCTTGCGGCAGCGCGAGCGGATCGTCGGCAGGAGCCGCCCCGGCGCGTGGCTGACGAGGATGAGAAGCGAGCGCGTGGGCGGCTCTTCCAACACCTTCAGCACCGCATTCGCGGCGTTGCGGTTCATCTCGTCGGCGCTGTCGAAGATGACGATCCGCCAGCCGCCTTCGGCCGGCGTGAGGCGCAGGAAGTTGATGGCGTTCCGCGTATCCTCGACGATGATCTCGCCGCGCAGCCGGTCCTTGCGCTTGGGATCGCGGCCGCGCTCGACCGTGAGAAGATCGGCGTGCCCGGCGGCGGCGACTCGGCGGAAGACGGGATGCTCCGGCGAGAGGGCGAGCGTTGCAGGCGGCGCGGCTGCGAAGAGCCCGTTTCCCGCCTCGCCTTGCGCCAGGAGGAAGCGCGCGAGGCGGAAGGCGAGCGTCGCCTTGCCGATTCCGCGCGGGCCGCCGAGAATGAGCGCATGCGGCAAGCGGCCGGCGGCGTGGGCAGCGATGAGCGCCGCCTCGGCCGCCTCATGCCCGGCGAGATACGGGTTGGCGCGCGGCGGCGGAATCTCCGCCGCGGCGCCGGGCGGCCCGTCCTCCGCGGACTCCGCCTCTTGCTCTTCCACGAAATCATCGGTCATGCCGATCGAGATTGCCCGCCCCTGCCCTCGGCCGCAAGCCGGGCGGGAAAGGCTGGTCCGCGACGCTCAGGCGCCGAGCCGCAGGGCCAGCCTTTCGGCAATCGCGGCCCGCACGGCCGCATGCACAGCGCCAACATCGGCCGTGGCATCAATGAGGACGCAACGCTCCGCCTCGCGTCGCGCGATCGCGCGGAAGCCGGCGCGCAGCTTCGCGTGAAAGGCGAGGCCCATGCGCTCGAACCGGTCCTCCCCTGCCCCGCCGCGCTGCTTCGCGCGGGCGAGCCCGATCTCGGCCGGAACATCGAGGATGAGAGTGAGATCGGGCGCGAAATCGCCGGCGACGATGCGGTAGAGCTGGCGGAGCTGGCGGAGCGGCACGCCGCCGGCGTAGCCCTGATATGCGAGGGTCGAATCGGCGAAGCGGTCGGCGACGACCCAGCGGCCGGCCTCGAGGGCCGGCCACACGGTATTGACGAGATGATCGCGCCGCGCGGCGGTGACGAGCAGCGCTTCGCCGAGGGCGTCCCAGCGCCCGGGCGCCCCCTCGACGAGGAGGCGCCGAATCTCCTCGGCGCCGGGCGCTCCGCCGGGCTCGCGCGTGCGCAGCACCGGGAGGCCGGCCCGCTCCAGCGCCGCGACGAGAAGTGCCGCCTGCGTCGACTTGCCGCCGCCCTCCCCGCCCTCGAAGGTGATGAAGCGCCCGCCTCCCGCCAACCGCGCCTCAGTGGTGGCTGCCGAAGACGAGATAGCTCAGCGCCGCCCCCACCCGCCCCATCGCGCCGAGGCGGTCGACATCAGCGGCGGCGACGAGCGGGAACTCGGTCGGGGCCATGCCCGGGACCGAGACCACGAGCTTGCCGACGGTCTGTCCCTTGGCGACGGGAGCCTTGATCGGCCGGTCGTAGTCGACTGTCACCTTCATCTCCTTGCGCGTGCGGCGCGGAATGACGACGACGGCATCGCTCGTCACCGTCAACGGCACCTTCGCCTCCTTGCCGAGCCAGACCTCGGCCTCGTCGACGGTGTCGCCCGCCTTGAAGAGCGTGTAGCCGCCGAACTCGCGGAACGCCCATTCGAGCAGCTTCTCGCTTTCCGTGATCCGCGACTTCATCGTCGGCATGCCGGCCAGCACCATGATGATGCGGTGATTGTCGCGCACGGCCGAGGCGGTGAGGCAGTAGCCCGCCTCCTCGGTGTGGCCGGTCTTCAGCCCGTCGGCGCCCAGATCCTTGTAGAGCAAGGGATTGCGATTGCCCTGCTTGATGCCGTTATAGGTGAACTCCTTCTCGGACTCGAATTTGTAGTATTCGGGGAAGTCCGTGATGATGTGCTTGGCCAGGATCGCGAGGTCGCGCGCCGTCATGTAATGGTTGGGGTCGGGCAGCCCGGTGACATTGGCGAAATGGCTGCCGGTGAGCCCGATCTTCTTGGCGAGCTCGTTCTCCTGCTCGACGAAGGCCTCCTCGCTGCCGGCGAGCCCCTCGGCAAGGACGATGCAGGCGTCGTTCCCGGAATCGACGATGACGCCGCGCAGCAGATCCTCGATGCTGACGCGGCCGCCGAGCGGCACGAACATCTTGGAGCCGCCGGTGCGCCACGCCTTCTCGCTGACGGGCAGCATGTCGGTGAGCGAGGCCTTGCCCGCCTTCAGATAGGTGAAGACGGTGTAGTAGAACATCATCTTGCTCATTGAGGCGGGCGCGATCCGCTCATCGGCGCCTTTGTCGAGCAGCACGGCCCCCGTCTTCATGTCGACGATGAAGGCGTTGCGGGCCTCGGTCTCGATCGGCTGTGCGGCCGGCGTCGGGGCATTGGCAGTCGTTGTCGGCGCCGGCGCGAGGGGCGTCTTCTCGCCTTTCTTCGCCGCGCTTCCCTTGGCCGAGCCGGCATTGGCGGCGGGCGCGGCGGCGCCTGCCGCGGGCCAGCCGGCGATCGCGGCACCGCCGACGAAGAGAGGGAGGAGAAGGCAGGCAAGGAAGCGCTTCATGGCAAGGCTCATGGAAAAGGGCGAGAAAGTGCTGTGAAGCCGGTCATTCAAATGCCGCATCGTCAATCGACGACGATCCGCGCCTCGGGGAGGCCGCTCTGGATAACGCGCGCGAGGAGCTGATCCGCCTCCTCGACCGTCGCGATCGGCCCCAAGCGGACGCGGAAAACATTCATGCCGTTGGTGCGGACGCCGGAGACGTTGACATGGCCGAGCGGATCGAGCCGGCCTTTGAGGCGCCAGGCGTTGTCCGGCTTCGCGAAGGCGCCGACCTGGATGTAAATCTGCGTGGGACGCACCGGCACGACCGAGACTTTCTCGGGCAGCGGCGTCGCCACGGCGCTGGCGAGCTGAAGCTGGGCGGGCGGCGTCGGCACGGGCCGCGGCAGCGGCGCCGGATGCGCCGGCGGCGCGACGCGCGCGCCGGGGAGCGGTGCCAGCGGCTCCGCCGCGACAGCGATGCGCGGCGCCGCCTGGGGCGCCGCGGCGACCACCACTTTGCCATCCGTATCGGAGCCGTTGAGCCGCGCGAGGCTCGCCGCCTGAATGCTCTCCGGGACCAGGATCTTCACCCGCACCTTCGCCGTGCCCTGCGCCTCGAAGCCGAGAAGCTGCGCCGAGCGGCGCGACAGATCGATGATTCGCCCCCGGGCGAAGGGGCCGCGGTCATTGACGCGCACCTCGACGGACCGGCCGTTTTCGAGATTGGTCACTTGCACAATGCTCGGCAGCGGCAGCGTCCGATGCGCCGCGGTCAGGGCATTCTGGTCGAAGACTTCGCCATTGGCCGTGTCCTTGCCATGGAAAGCGACGCCGTACCAGGACGCGATCCCGGTTTCGTCATAGCTGAAATCTTCCGCCGGATAGTACCAGGTGCCGTCGATCTGATAGGGTTGGCCGATCTTGTAGATGCCCTTGCCTTGCGAGCTTGCGGTCGGCGGGGCCGGATGCACCGGCGCCCGAGTCGTCGTGCATCCGGCCAGAAGGGCGCCGAGGAGCATTGCGCCGAGGCTCGGCGCGAGCGGGGTACGCGTCAGCATCTTGCGGCGGAACCCCCCGGTGGCCCATAGATTTGGTACATTATCGCCCTTCCATGCTGTCGGCAAGATGACCCACAGCCGTCGCGAAGAAGAGCGAGCTGTTCCATTTGAGGATCGTGCGGAAATTGTCGTAGACGAGAAAGGCCGGGCCGTCCGGCCCGCCCGGCAGGATGAGCGAGGCGTCGAGGGCGCGCGCCGGCAATCTGCCGCCGTCGCGCCGGCGTATGCCGAGGCGCGCCCATGCGGCCAGCGACTTTCGCGTCTCGATGCCGGCGAGGGCGCGGTCGAAGCCCGGCGGAAGCTGCACCGGACGGCCCCAAGTCTCGTCCGCATGCCAACCGACGCGCGAGAGGTAGTTGGCGATCGAGGCGAAGACGTCTTCGCGATTGGTCCAGATGTCGCGCCGGCCCGCGCCCCGGTAATCGACCGCATAGGCGAGGAAGCTCGAGGGCATGAATTGGCTCTGGCCCATGGCGCCCGCCCATGAGCCCCGCATTGCCTCGGGCGTGATGTCGCCCTCATCGACGATCTTGAGTGCATCGAGGAGCTCGCCGCGGAAGAACGCGCTGCGGCGCCCGTCATAGGCGAGCGTCGCCAGCGCCCCGATCACGGGAAAGCCGCCGGTCAGCCGGCCGAAATCCGATTCGATCCCCCACAGCGCCACGATGAAGCGCGGCTGCACGCCGTATTTGGCGCCGATCTCGCGCAGCACTGCCCGGTTCTCGGCAAGGCGGCGCCGCGCCGTCGCGATGCGGTCGTCATTGACGACGCGACGAAGATAATCGGCGAAATCGAGAACGTGCTCCGGCTGCCGTTGATCGAGTTCGAGGACGCGCGCAATCGGCTGCAAGCCCGTCAGGGCGCGGTCGAGCGTCGCCGGGCGGATGCCGTTCGCGAGCGCCTCCTTGCGCACCCCCCCGAGCCAGGTCGCGAAATCGACCTCGTTGCCGCGCGCCGGCGACCAGCCGAGGAGCAGCGCGAGCGGCAGCGCAACCGTAGCGAGACGCCGAAGACGCGACCGACAACTCACCGCGGCTCTCCTGTCGGGTGGCAGGCGAAGGAGCGAAAACGGGTCCAAAGGGTCGCCCCGAAGGGCCGATCCGCACGCGCGTTAACCATCGCGGAAAATGGTTAAGCCCGGCTTAAAAATTGCGCAATGGGAGTGCCGAAAAGGGGCGATTCGCAGCGGGTCGGCGCGCGAGTTTTCGCGTCGCTGCGCCTGCAGGCGGCGCGACTCGGAGGCGGAACAGGGCGCAACGGCCGCTGTTTGGAAAACAGCAGGCAAGACAGTGCGCCGATCCGCACGGCGGGTGGGCGCCTCGACGGAGTTGAAGCGCGATGCGAATGCTGATGATCGGCGCGGTGGCCGCCCTCGCTCTCGCGGGTTGCTCGAGCAACGCGCCTTATGCGAACGGCCAATATTCATCGTATCCCGCCACCTCGTGCGGTTCCTCGACGGGCGGCTTGCTGGGCGGGCTCGCCGGCGCCGCGGGCGGCGCGCTGCTCGGCAACCAGTTCGGCAAGGGGAACGGCAAGCTGGCGACGACCGGCGCCGGGGCGCTGGCCGGCGGCGCGGGCGGCTATGCCCTCGGCAACTCCGTCGGCGGCGGCTGCTGACGAAAGCGCCGATCCGGCGCCCGCGCAACGCCGCCGGGTGCGCCGCCGCGCGAGGGCTGCTATAAGCCATCCCAGCCGCCGGCGGCGCCCGCCGGCGCTGCGGATGGGTGGCCGAGCGGTTTAAGGCACCGGTCTTGAAAACCGGCGTGGCGGCAACGTCACCGTGGGTTCGAATCCCACCCCATCCGCCAGACCTATCCCGTAGCGCGCCAGCCTTTCCTGTGACGGCCCACGACGTGCCGCGCGTGCCGAGGGCTTCACCCCCTGCCGACCCGCAACGCCCTTGCAAAGTTGGCGGGTAGAGACTAGTAATCTGACTAGTCTGTTGGCAGGAGGACATGAGCATGCGAGCTTGGCCGGTCCAAGACGCAAAAGCTCGTTTCAGCGAGATGCTTGAAACTTGCCTGCGGGAGGGACCGCAGGTCGTTACCAAACGCGGCGCCGACGCTGCCGTCCTGGTGCCCGCGGCGGATTGGCAAAGACTCAAACGCACGGCCAAACCCACGCTGAAGGAACTGCTCTTGACTGACGACGCGCGAGGCGAGTTGAACGTTCCTTCACGCGGCGGGAAGCATCGCCGCAAGGTTCTCGATCTCGTCTGATTACCGATGTATCTCCTTGACACGAATGTTGTGTCTGAACTGCGCCGAGTTCGTCCGCACGGCGCAGTACTTCGGTGGCTCCAAGACGTGCGGGACGAGGACCTGCACGTCTCCGCCGTTACCATCGGGGAAATTCAGGCTGGCGTCGAAATCACTCGCGAGCAGGATCAAGCCAAGGCGGCCGAGATCGAGGCCTGGTTGGAGCAGGTTGCCGAAACCTATAATGTCCTAAGCATGGATGGACGGACCTTTCGTGCCTGGGCACGCCTGATGCATCGCCGGTCCGATGATCTCATCGAAGACGCCATGATCGCGGCTACCGCTTTGGTCCATCACCTAACAGTTGTTACCCGCAATGTACGAGACTTTGAGGGTTTCGGCGTTTGCGCGCTGAACCCCTTCACTGCCAGTGCCGGTTAGCGGAGGGCTATGGCGTAGACGTAGTGCTCATCATCGTCGGTCGTGGCCCGCCAGACGAACACGGCGGCCGAAGGCGACACAAATCGCCCGCCGAGCCCCTGTGCTCGAATACCCCTTGGGCCGCGGCGGCATCAATCCTGCGGCGTTATCGAGACCAGATGCGTCCCGATGAAACGGCCGGCATCGTCGAACGCGAAGGCATACCGGACCTCGCCCAAGATGGCGCAGGCATGGCAGCCGTCACGCAGGCGATCGGCGACGGTGATCCGCTCTCCGCCATCCGGACGGCGCTCGATCGCGGGAGGATTGGCGCCCGAGCGGTCGCCCGGCCAGAGCGACACCGCCGGATGCGCGCGGGCGATGGCGCCGAATGTGCCGTCCGCCCGGATCTCGGCGATCGGCGCCAGGCGATAATCGTCGACATCGATGAGGGAAGGCGCGCCGTTGACGAGGAGCCAGGCGGCGTTCTCGTTGGCGCGGAAGGGATAGCGGATGCCGGCGACGGCGACCGGCTCGGCGCCCCAGAAAGCCTGCATGAAGCCGGCGATCGGCAGGCGCTGCGCGAAGGCTATGGCTTCAGGCGAAGCGCCGGCGGCGCGCATCTCGCTCGCCAGACAATCCGCGACAAGAGCCGCGCCGCGAGCGCAGCGGTCATGCATCGCCGCAAGAACGGCAGGGCTCGGCCGCCAGAGCGCGGCCGCCGTCACCGCGGGCCTTTGGAAGCGGAGCGCGCATCCCGTGAAATGCGGCAGGGAAAGCAAGACGAGCAGAGCGGCCGCGGCGCGGACCCGTCGCCGGACATCGGCGGACGACATCCGCCTCGAATATTCGCGGCGAGCGTCCTCTGTCGAGTGGCTTTCCGAGGGAGGCTGCGCCGCTCAGCTCATTTGCTGACCGTCTTGCGCTTGGCGCCGAGCGGCGCCGTGCAGAGATAAATGGCGCCGTTGCCGTCCCGCCATTTCTGAAAATCGACGATGGGCTTCGCCGCCTCGACCCGGCGGTTGAGGATCAGCAGGCGAAGCGAGCGGCGCCGCGCCCACAGCTCTTCCAGAACCGGACCGACCCTTCCGTCTCCGCCGTGCAGGACCGATTGCTCCAATTTGCCGATCTGCGAATCGAGGGTGCGAATCAGCCCCTCGAATTGACGGTTGGTTCCCAGCATGGGGGAGAGCCTCCGCTGTTTTCTGGTAAACAGCGGCGGGGCAAAGTTGCTCCGGCGACTTGCGTCAAAATTGATGAGGTCAGGCCGATGGGGCGAACCCCTCGCGCGGCATTTCCGCCACTGTGGCAAACGCGCAACGCTGTCTGACGACTTTCGGCAGAATTCCCGGGCTTGATTGACTTCCATTTGACCTTCGGGAGTAATCGATCACGGAAGACAGGGATCGCCATCATCCGAAGCTAGATTTACTCGCGACACCAACGTAGTGGTTGAACCTTCCTCTCCGAATCGACAGTAGTCGGCCGAACGCAAGAGAGCGTCCCCATGACGAACATTGTTCCGTTCCCGAAGAGAGTCGGCCTCGGCGAACCGATCCCGCTGGAGGCCGCCGGCGCACCTTACGAGTTCACCCCCGACGAATTGGCGAAGCTCTGCCGCTGGTACTCGGCGATGAAATACGCCTTCCCGCGCGTCCAGGGCGTGATGGCCGTCTGCCACAATGAGCGGGTTTCGGCGATCGGTCTTTACGGCGAAGGCGGGCGCACGCCGAATTGCCTCATCAGCAAGCATGAAGCCGACGGCCGGACCTGCCTCATCTGGGCCACCGAGCAGGATCCGCCGCGGCTCATCGGCTCGATCGCGGAGATCACGGATGCGCAGATCGTGGCGATCGCGCCGCCGCGCAACGAGGCGCGCTGGCTCGATGCCGGCGGCTGGATGAAGGTCCTTGCCGACCGCATGATCGCCGGCGCGCGGCCCGGCGGCGGATTGGCGCCGAGCCCGGCGTGAGGCGCGGCGAAGCGCACGGTTTCCGATTCGCTCTTGCCGGGTAAAGCCCGGCATCGGATAAACTCCCCTTCGACCGGTGGCCTACACCGGCGCGAAATCTGCGAGGAGGGGAGCCGATGCGACGGATTCAGAGCCTGGGCATCTTCCTCGGGATTGCCCTCTTTGCCGTTCCCGGACACGCGGCAACGCCGCCGGGCGACGCGACGACGCTCCCGCAAGGAGCAGCGGCACCGGCGGCGCGACATCTCGATGGGCACAAGAGCCATCACTCGGCCGCGCGGCGGCATCGGCATCGCGCCCGCACCCAGGTCGGCCTCGCCTCATGGTATGGCCGCGCCTGGCATGGCCGGCGCACCGCCAGCGGCGAGCGCTTCGACAGCGAAGAGATGACCGCGGCGCACCGCAGCTTGCCGCTGCAGTCGCGGGCGCTCGTCACGAATATGGCGAACGGTCGCAGCGTCGCCGTGCGCATCACCGATCGCGGCCCGCACGCGCATGGCCGCATCATCGATGTCTCGCATTCGGCGGCGGTCCAGCTCGGCATGCTGAAGACGGGCGTCGCGCATGTGAAGGTCGAGCCGCTGCCGCCGATCCAGACGGCGGAGGCACCGTGACCGGCTTCCGCGGCGAGGCTGTTCCCTATCGCCGATGATCCTGACGCCAATCGACGCGGGCGCGCTGCCGGCGCTTCTCAGCTCCTTTGCCGCAAGCCTCGGCGATGCGGATGCGCGCCTCGTCTTCGCGCGCATTGCGGGATCGGGCGAGGCCGCACGGGCGAAGGGACGCCATGCCGCCGCGCATCACCGCGAAGCCGTCGCCCTCGCTCTGGCGCAGGGCATGGAGATCATTCCGGCGAGCCCGGCTTCGGGCGTCAGCTGGGATGGCAGAGCCGTGCGCGCCCACACCGAGGCCTATGTGCTGATCCACGAAGTCGCGCATTTCCAACTCGCCTCGCCCGAGCGGCGGCGGCGCATCGATTTCGGCCTCGGCCCCGGCCCCGAAACGGGCGACCGCAGCGCCGCGGATCGCGACGCGGTCCTGTTCGGCTTGGCACGCGAGCGCGAGGAAGCATCGGCCTCCCTGCTCGGCATTCTCTGGGAGGCGGCGCTGCGGCAGCCCGCCCTCGCCTCCTTCCTCGACCAGAACTGGCTTGAAGGGGCGGGCCGCCCCGGCGCGGCCCGGCACTTCACCTCAGTCCTGCACCATTTGCGCGCCGGCGGCTTTCTCGACGCCGCATTCCGCCCGGTCTGCCGCCTGCGGCAAGAGCCCGACCCGCTCCCTTATGACAAGGTGTTTCGCGGTGCCGCGTAATGCATATGAACGGCAAGGCAGCGCTGAAAGGTACTGGGCTCGCGATGGCGGAAGAGCCGCCCGAACCATGAGGGCTGCGGCGGAAGCGGCTTGCTGCTCGTAACGGCGCAGCGGCCGGACGGAAGGGGCTTGTTGCCGGCGAAAGCGGGGTCTGCCAGGATTTCACGATTGACGCGCATCTGACACCTCCATCAGCAACCGGACGTAAACGCCGCAAGGGCGCGAAGGTTCCACCACCGCGCGTGCAGCTTTCGAACGGCTTCGCCGATCCGGCTAGATCGAGCGCCGAGAGACGATGAACGATTGGTGGACCATCGCCAAACGCGTCTGGGCGCGCAGCGGCGACGACAATGTCTCGATCATGGCGGCGGGAGTGGCGTTCTACGCGCTGCTCTCGATCTTTCCCGGCCTCACGACGCTCATCTCGTTCTACGGCCTCATCGCCGATTCCAGCGACGTTCGGCAGCTCATCGAGAGCATGCGCGGCGTTCTCCCGGCGGAAGCCGTCACGCTGCTGACGGCGCAAATGGGATCCTTGTTTCAAGGCGGCAGCGGCAAATTCGGCCTCGGCCTCGTCGTCAGCCTCGGCTTTGCGCTGTGGAGCACCAATTACGGCACGGCCGCCCTTATCAGCGCGCTCAATGTCGCCTATGAGGAGCCGGAACGGCGCGGCTATATTCGAGCGACCCTGACCGGCTTCGCGCTTACCGCCGCGCTTGTGCTGCTCGGCATCCTGTCGCTGCTGCTCGTCGCCGTGCTGCCGGCGGTGATCGACTGGCTGCCCTTCCCGGCCAGCTGGCGTGATGCCGTCGGCCTCGTGCGCTGGCCGATTCTCGCGATCCTCGTCATGACGGCGCTCGCCGTCCTCTACCGCTTCGGCCCGAGCCGCATCGGCGCGCGCTGGCGCTGGCTGAGCTGGGGCGCCGCCTTGGCCACCATCGTATGGATCGCCGTCTCGATCGGCTTTTCCCTCTACGTCGCGCGCTTTTCGAGCTATGACAAGATGTACGGCTCGCTCGGCGCCGTCGTCGTCCTCATGATGTGGCTCTATCTCACCGCCTATGTGGTTCTCCTCGGAGCCGAGCTCGACGCCGCCCTCGAACGGCGTGGGGACGAGGCTGAGGCAGCGGGCCGCGATAGCCGGAGGAGCGGAAGAGAATGAATGCGATCGATTTGAAAGGCCGCATCGCTGTCGTCACCGGCGGCGCACGCGGGATCGGGCTCGCCATCGCCGAGCGCCTTACGCGCTCGGGCGCGCGCGTTGCGATCTGGGACCGCGACGGCGCGGCGGCGGAGACGGCGGCGGGCGCCGTTCCCGGCGCTTTCCCGAGCGCCGTCGACGTGACCAACGAGGCCGCAATCGCGGCAGCGCTGGCCGCGACGGAGAACGCGCTCGGCCCCGTCGAGATCCTGGTCGCGAGCGCCGGGATCACCGGCCCCAACGCGCCCGTCGCCGACTATCCGGTCGAAGCCTGGCGCCAGGTCATCGAGGTCGATTTGACCGGCGTCTTTCTGTGCTGCCGCGCCGTCGTTCCGGGGATGAAAAGGCGCGATTACGGACGCATCGTCAACATCGCGTCGATCGCCGGCAAGGAAGGCAATCCCAATGCCGCCGCCTATTCGGCGGCAAAGGCCGGCGTCATCGGCCTGACGAAATCCTTGGGGAAAGAGCTGGCGCAGACCGGCATTCGCGTCAACTGCATCACGCCCGCGGCCGTCAAGACGGCGATCTTCGACCAGATGACGGAGCAGCACATCCAATACATGCTCTCGAAGATCCCGCTGGGGCGGTTCGGGACGGTGGAGGAGATGGCATCCCTCGTCGCCTGGCTCGCCTCGGAGGAATGCTCCTTCTCGACGGGCGCCGTCTTCGACGTCTCGGGCGGACGCGCGACCTATTGATGCGCCTCACGCCATGCGCGGCTGCTCCTTGACCCGCGTGACGAGCTGCGTCGGGTTGACAAAGCGCAGCGCGATGATGAGCCACACCAGGGTCGTCACCATATAGGTGACGGCCATGGCGTCGACCGACTGCCCGGCGCGGACGCCGGCGGCGAAGACCGAATAATAGAGCGCGACGACCAGCGTCTGGCTGTCCGGCCCAGCGGTGAGGAAGGTCAGCTCGAACATCGCGATGGTGCGGACGAGGACGAGGAGCCCGGCGGCGAGAATGCCGGGCGCGAGGAGCGGCACGAGAATGTGCAGGAAGACGCGGCCGGTGCCGGCGCCGAGGACGCGCGCCGCCGCTTCGAGCCGCGGATCGATCTGCTCGATGAAGGGCGTCATGACAAGGATGACGAAGGGGACGGTCGGCACCAGATTGGCGAGGATGACCCCGGTCATCGTCCCGCCGAGACGAAGCTGGTAGAGGACGGTGGCGAGCGGAATGCCGTAGGTGATGGGCGGCACCAGAAGCGGCAAGAGAAAGAGCAGCATGACCGCGCGCTTCCCGGGAAAATCGCGGCGCGCCAGCGCATAGCCGGCGGGAACCCCGAGAAGGATCGCGATGCCGACGACGGCGAAGACGACCTCCATCGTCACGGTGACGAGATAGCCGAGCTGGAACTCGTCCCAGGCGGCGGCGTACCAGCGGGCGGTGAAGCCGGCAGGCAGCCAGGTCCCGAACCAGCGCGTCGCGAAGGAATTGACGAGGACGGCGAGGATGACGCCCGCGATATTGGCGAGAAAGAGGAGCGTCAGCGCCCACAGCCCGCCATCCCACAGCGCACCGCCGATGCGCCGTATTGCCTTCATCCTTTCCCTCCGGCGGCAGGCCCGCGATAGAAGACGCCGCGGAGGGCGAGGATGGCGGCGACGATGACGAGCTGCACCGCTCCCATCACCATGGCGATCGCCGAGGCCATGGCGTAGTCGTAATCCTCGAAGGCCGCCTGATAGGCCGCGATCGAGATGACCCGCGTCGGCCCGGCGGGAGCGCCGAGCAGGACGGCGGAGGGGAAGACCGAGAATGCCTGCACGAAGGAAAGGCAAAGCGCGATGGCGAGGCCGGGCGCCAGCAGCGGCAAATAGATGTGGCGGAAGCGCGCGGCGGGGCCGGCGCCCAGTGTCGCCGCTGCCTGCGCCAGCGCGGGATCGATGCCGGTGATGTAGGACAGGACAAGGAGGAAGGCGAAAGGAAAGCCGGTGATGACGAGCGACAGCACGACGCCCCAGTAATTGTGCGTGAGGCGCACCGGCGCCGAAGCGAGGCCCAGATCGATGAGAGTGCGGTTGAACCAGCCCTGCGGCCCCAAATAGGTGAGCAGCCCCTCGGCGACGAGGACGGTGCCGAGGGTGATGGGGATGACGAGCAGCGCGGTCAGCAGCCGCTGCCAACGCGAGTTGCGGCGCATTCGATAGGCGATCGGCAAAGCGAGGCCGACATTGACGAGCGTCGCCGGCACGGCGATCCACAGCGTCGTCGCGATGGTGTCGCGAAGCCGCGGCGTCGTGAAGAATGTCCGGTAATTGGCGAAGACGCTCCCCGCCTTCGGCGCGAAGGAGAGCAACAGGCCGTAAAGGAAGGGGTAGATGAAGAGGAGAATGACGACGAGCGCGCCCGGAACGAGCAGCATGAGCGTGCGATCCGCTCCGGCGGTCTTGGCCGCCGACCAGGCGTCGCTCCGCGAGCGGCCAGGAGGGTTCGTCTCGACCGCCGCCACCCTTTAGCTCTCCGGCGGATAGACGAGGACGCGGCTCGGCGCCGCGTGGCAGCGCAGGCGGTCGCCGGGGGCGACGCGGCGGAGGCTGCGTCCGTGGAGGCGCAGTCCCGACGCCGTCACCAGATCGACGAGATAGTCGCGCCCGCAATATTCGACGCTTTCGACCCGGCCCTCGAAGCCGTCCGCGCCGCCATCGAGCTCGAGGTCGTCGGGCCGGATGGCGGCGAGGACGGGCCCCTCGCCGATCGGCGTCTGCGCCGTGCCGCGAAGCGCGATCCCGGCTCCCGTCAGCCGAACCGGGCCGCCCTCGCCCGCCGCCGCCGCGAGCGGAATGATGTTGCGGTAGCCCATGAAGCGCGCGACGTCGAGATTGGCGGGGCGGGTGTAGACCGCTTCCGGCGTTCCGATCTGCTGAACGCGCCCGTCCTTGAGCACGACGACGCGGTCGGCCAGCGAGAGGGCCTCGTCCTGGTCGTGCGTGACATAGATGGTCGAGCGGCCGAGCTCCTGATGAATGCGCTTCAGCTCGGTGCGCATCTCGATGCGGAGCTTCGCGTCGAGATTCGACAGCGGCTCGTCCATGAGCACGAGCGGCGGCTGCACGACGATCGCCCGGGCGATGGCGACGCGCTGCTGCTGGCCTCCCGAGAGCTGGCCCGGCAGCTTTTCGGCGTGCTCGGCGAGCTGGACGAGGGCCAAGGCCTGGTCGACGCGCCGCCGCGCCTCCTCGCGCGGCACCCGCCGCATGGCGAGGCCGAAGCCGATATTCTTGCGAACGGTCATATGCGGGAAGAGCGCGTAATTCTGGAAGACCATGCCGAAGCCGCGCTCTTCCGGCCGCAGTACGTCGATCCGCCGGTCGTCGAGCCAGATGCTGCCCTGCGTGACGGGCAGAAGGCCGGCGATGCAGTTGAGCGCCGTCGACTTGCCGCAGCCCGAGGGTCCGAGCAGCGTCACGAACTCGCCCCGCTTCACCGTAAGGGTGAGGCCGGCGAGCGCAACGGCGCCGCCGAAGGCGCGCGTCACCTCCTCGAGGCGGAGCTCGCCGAATGCGCCGCCCGCCGGCGACGGCGCCGCTTCGCGCGGCGGCGCCGGGGCCCGCGCCCCCCGCATCACTGCTTGATCTTCGCGGCGCCGATCTCCTCGTCCCATTTGTGGAAGGCGGCGATGAGAGCGCTGCCGAAGAGCGGCGCCTCGACCGGGTTGTCGGCCATCAGCTTCTCATACTCCGGCCGGCCGAACTCCTTGATGACATCCTGGCTCTCCTTCGGCGCCAGGCTGAGCGGCACGTCCTTCACCGCGGGGCCGGGATAGAAATAGCCCTCGTCATAGGTCATCGCCTGCTGCTCCGGCTTCAGCATGAAAGCGATGAGGTCGAGGACAACGGCGAGCTTCTCCTGCGAGGTCCCCTTCGGGATCGCCATGTATTGCGCGTCGGAGACCCAGGTGAATCCCTTGGGGCCCGAGAGCTTCTGCACCTCGGCCGATTTCGGCACGACGCCGAGGACGCGCGGGTTGATGTCCCAGCCCATCATCGTCACCGTCATGTCGCGCGAGCCCTCGCCGAACTCCTTCATCGTGATGCCGGTCCCCGTCGGGTAATACTCGATGCAGCTGTTGAGCTCCTTGAGATAGGCCCAGGTCTTGTCCCAGCCCTTGATCGGGTCCTTGGGGTTGCTGTCGCCGAGGAGATAGGGCAGCGCCTGGAGGAAGGTGCGGCCGGGACCCGAATTCGCCGGCCGCGCATAGAGGAAGCGGTTGGGATGCGCCTTGCACCAGGCGAGAAGCTCGTCGGTCGTCTTCGGCGGATCCTTGACGCGGTCGGGCGCGTATTCGGTGAGCGGCCCCGAGGGCGTGTAGACGACCTCGATGGCGAAGCCCTCGGTCGGCTTCTGCATCTTGAGCGCGCCCGGCAGGTAGTTCGCCTCGAGATTGGGGAATTTGTCGGCGAAATCGGGCAGCAGCTTCACCCAGAGATTCTGCTCGATCCCCGCCGAGATGGCATCGGTGCCGCTGAGGACGAGGTCGATATCGACCCGGCCCGCATTCTGCTGCGCCTTGATCTTGCCGGCGAGCTCCGGCGCCGGCGCCTTGGTGAAGCTGAAGCGCGAGACCAGCTCGGGATGCGCCTTGCCGTATTTCTCGATCGCCTTCTGCGTCAGGGCAAGCTGGCCGCCGACATCGATGATGTTGATAAGCTGCGGCGACTTCGGCAGCGGCGGCGAGGCCGCCTCGGCCGGGGCGGCCAGAACCGCCGCGCCGACGAGCGCGCCACAGAAGACGATTTTGGCGATACTCCCCATCGTGATCCTCCCTCCCCGGCATTTCTTCTGGTCATTTGAACAAGTTTTTGGCGTGGAAGACAACGGCCTCCCCGCAATGGTATCGAGGCGCCTGCGCTCAGCACGCCGCCGCGCGCCGCGCTTCCGCCGCGATCGCATCCCAGTCGCCGGCGGCGAGCGCCGCGGCCGGCACCATCCAGCTTCCGCCGACCATGGGCACGTTCGGCAGCGCAAGGTAATCGCCGGCATTCTCGGCGCTGACGCCGCCGGTCGGGCAGAACGCCGTGCCGGCGAAGACGAGCGCGTAGTTGCGCAAGGTCGCGACGCCCCCCGCTCCCGCCGCCGGGTAAAATTTGAGCAGGCTGAAGCCGAGATCGCGGGCGAGGATGACCTCGGAGGGCGTGACGACCCCCGGCAGATAGGGCAGCTCGCTCGCGAGCCCCGCCGCGGCGAGCTCCTGGGTGAGGCCGGGGCTGACGAGAAAGCGCGCTCCGGCGGCCTTGGCGCGCGCCACATCCGCATCGCGCAGGACCGTGCCGGCGCCGACGACGACCTCCGGAACCTCGCGCGCGATCGCCGCGATCGCCTTGGGCGCAGCCGGCGTGCGCAGGGTCACTTCCAGCAGCTTGAGCCCGCCTCGCGCCAGCGCTCGCGCCAGCGGCACCGCGTCGGCCTCGCGCTCGATCGTCAGCACCGGGACGACGCGGACCCCGCGAAAGATCGCATCCATCGAGCTTCCTCCTTCCGCCTTGCCAGCGCAGACGCTAAACCATTCGCCGCGCCGATGACAGCCGGCGCCGGAGGGTCGAAAGAATGGCCGGGCTGCGCATCGCCTGCGTCGGCGAATGCATGATCGAGCTCAATCAGCGCGACCCCGCGACGCTGGCGCTCGCCTTCGGCGGCGACACGCTCAATACCGCCCTCTACCTCGCCCGGATCAACCCGCCGGGCCGGCTCGCCGTCGACTACGTGACGGCGCTCGGCGACGACCCCTACAGCGACGAGATGCTGGCGATGTGGCGCGCCGAAGGGATCGGCACGGCGCAGGTGGCGCGGCTTCCGGGCAAGCTCCCAGGCCTCTACCTCATTCGCCTCGACCGGCGCGGCGAGCGGCGCTTCTTCTACTACCGCTCGGCGGCGGCGGCGCGCGAGCTCTTTCGCGACGCCGCGACGGCACCGCTTCTCGCCGCGCTGCCCGGCTATGACCTCGTCTATTTCTCGGCGATAACCCTCTCGATCCTCAGCGATGCGGCGCGCGACCGCTTCTTCGCGGCGCTGGGTGCTGCGCGGGAGGCGGGCCACCGCGTCGCTTTCGATGGCAACTACCGGCCCGCCGGCTGGCCCGATGCGGCGACGGCGCGACGGGTGGTCGAGCGCTTTCTCACTCGGGTCGATATCGCCCTCCCGACCTTCGAGGACGAGCAGCGGCTTTTCGGCGACGCCGATCCCGCGGCGACGGTCGCGCGCTGCGCCGCCTACGGAGTTGCCGAGGTGGCGGTGAAGCTCGGCGCGGAGGGATGCCTTACCGACTGTGCCGGCAAGCGCCGCCATGTGGCGGTTCCCGAGCGCATCGTGCCGGTCGATACGACGGCGGCGGGAGATGCCTTCAACGCCGGCTATCTCACCCTCCGCCTCGCGGGCCGCGCCGTGGAAGCCGCCGCTCTCGCCGGACATCGCCTCGCAGCGGCGGTGATCCGTCATCCCGGCGCGATCATCCCGCGCGCGGCAATGCCCCATCTCGCTCTCTGAGGCGCTGCGCCGTAGCTTCCGCAGAGCAGGGGGAAGTCGCGCTTCAGCTCGCGAGCCCGCGCGTGTCGTCGTGTTGGCCCACCGCCGGAAGCGGCGCCAGCAGCGCCGCCCGGATCGCACGGCCAAGCTGCTCGCGGCTGAAAGGCTTGGCGAGAACGTCGAACTCCGCGGCGATGGAGATGCCTTTGCCATCGCGCAACGCGTGGCCGGAGGTCAGCAGGACCCGCGTTTCCGGGAACTCGCGCCGCACCAGGCGCGCGAGCTCGATGCCGCTGACGCCGCCGCTCATGACGATGTCGGAGAAGAGAAGATCGACGGGGCCGACACGGCGCAAATGGTCGAGGGCCTCGGCGCCGTTGGCGACGGCTTGGACCTCGTAGCCGAGTTCGCGCAGCATCGCCGTCGCGGCATCGCGGACATCATCGTCGTCATCGGCGACAAGAACGGTCTCGGAGCCGTCGGGCAGAGCGAAATCCACGCTCGCCGCGGCAGCCGTGACGGGGCTTTCATGCGAGCGCGGCAAATAGAGGTCGACGCGGGTCCCGGCGCCGGGCGCGCTGTCGATCCGCATCTCGCCCCCCGACTGCCGGACGAAGCCGTAAACCATGCTGAGGCCGAGCCCGGTTCCCTTGCCGACCTCCTTCGTCGTGAAGAACGGCTCGAAGGCGCGCGCCAGAACATCGGGCGGCATTCCTGCCCCGTTGTCGATGATGCTGACGCGGACATATTCTCCGCTGGCGATGCCGAATTCCTTCTCCGGCGCGATCGCGACATTGGCCGTCTCGATGGCGATGCGCCCATCCCGCGCGACGGCGTCGCGCGCGTTGACGACGAGGTTGAGAACAGCGGCCTCGAACTGCGCGGGATCGACGCGGCAGGCCCAGAGCCCCTCCTGAAGGCGAACATCGATGGCGCTGGCATCACCAGCCGCGCGTTGCGTCAGGCTGTGGAAGTCGCGGATGAGCTCGTTGACGTCGCGTACCTCGGGCCGCAGATTCTGACGGCGCGAGAAGGTGAGAAGCTGCGAGGTGAGCCGCGCGCCGCGGTCGGCGGCGCGCTGCGCCGCGGTGATCTGCCGGCGGAGCTTGGCCTCGGCCGGCAGGTTGTTGGCGACGAGCTGGAGATTGCCGATGATCACCGTCAGCAGATTGTTGAAGTCGTGAGCGATGCCGCCCGTCAGCTGGCCGACCGCCTCCATCTTTTGCGACTGGCGCAGAATTTCCTCCATCCGCCGGCGCTCGGTCGTATCGCGCACCAGCGCGACGGCGCCGATGATCTCGCCCTCCTCTCCGTAGATGGGCGCGTAGCGCGCTTCGTAATAGCCGCGCTCCCCCGTCGCCGGGACGGTGTAGCTGCGGTCGCGCATGTCGGTGCGCTTGCCGCCGAGCGCGCCGCGCCAGGCCGCTTCGGTCGTGGTGCCGGGCAGGCGCGGAAAGAGCTCATAGAGCGACCGCCCGAGCGCCTCGCGGGGTGCCAAGCCGGTGACGCCGAACATGGCCGGGTTCCACAAGGTGACCTTGAAGTCGCGGTCGACGCCGGCGATGCCTTCGGTGCTGCTTTTGAGGAGAAAGCCTGACAGCTCCTTCTCGCGCCGGAGCTCCTGCTCGGCGCGCTTGCGCGAGCTGATGTCGACCAGGACCGTGTGGACGCGCGAGAGCTTGCCCTGAGCATCGAGCTCGGCGCGGGCCGAGACGAGGACGACGATCACCTCCCCGCTCTTGCGCACGAATTCGCGCTCGACATGGAGAATGCTGTCGCCGGCGAGAGTGCGCGGCCAGAGCTCGTTGTGAAACTCCTCGGCCGCCCGCCGCGTCTGCAGCTCGTCGATGCCGCGGCCGATCACTTCCTCGCGCTGATAGCCGAGGAGATCGAGCCAATGGTCGCTGACGCTGATGATCCGGCCGCTGCCGTCGAGCGTGTGCATTGGTACCGGCGTCCGCGTATAGAGCAGGCGGTAGCGCTCCTCGCTCTCTTGCAATGCCTGGGCGCGGCGGAGACCGAACCAGCTGAGGGTGACGAGGGAGAGCAAGGCCAGGGCCGCCAGCAGCGCGTAGCTGCGCAGATTGACGAACCAGGCGCCGAGGACGGTCCGCTCGCCGAGCCCGAAGGTGACGTAGAGCGGATAGGCGCCGATCTTGGCGAAGCCGATGATCCGCTCGACGCCGCGGGGCGAGGCGGCGCTGTAGACGCCCTCTTCGCTCCCGGCGATGGCGCGCATGAAGCCCGATTGCGGGCCCAGAACCCCGGACCGCGGGGGCTCGCGGACGAGCACCGTTCCATCGCCCAGGATGAGCGCGATCGAGTCTCCGCCCGCCTCGATGATCGAGCGATAGAAGCGGCCGAAATATTCGGGATCGATCGTGGCGGCGATGATGCCGTCGAAGCGGCCGTCCGCCGTCGAGCGGCGGCGGGCGACGCTGAAGGCGGGGTTGCCGGTGAGGCGGCCGACATTCACATGGCTGATGACAGTGTCACGCTCGCCCGCCGCCAGCGTCGCGAAATAGTCGCGGTCGCCGACATAGACCTCCCGCACGATCGGGAAGGCCTTCGAGGTGTTGCGCACGCGGCCGTCCGGATCGATGAGGGTCAGCATCGCGATCTGGCTGAGGCTCTGATCGAGGCCGTCGAGGAAATCGTGCACCTCGGCCGAATGCCCGATCGCCTCCCAGTCGAGGCCGCGGATGTGCCCGTCGATCTGCGACAGCGCGAGCTCGGCCGTCTCGATGACCTTGCGCGCGTGCTCGCGCAGGATGAGGGCGGTTCGCCCCGCCTTCTCCTCGGCGCCGCGCTCGGTGTCGATGCGGTTCTGCCATGCGACGATGACGAAGAGCGCGGCCGGCACCACGATCGAGGCGACGAAGACCGCTCGCAACGCGCGAATCGTTGCGCTGTTCCGGGAGGCTGAAATCCTGTCGAGCAACGCGATCCAGATGTTTGGAGAGAGCCCGGCATTATTGTCGAGCGGCGTGACGGACGAAAGCGTCACGTGGAAGTCGCAGAAACCGCTCGGTTTTATCGGCGGTGCGCTGGCGCCGGGCCGCTTTGTGGCCCGAGGCCGCGAAGCGCGCGTTGTGGCATTGTTGTGTCAATCGCGGCCGCAGCCGCGCCTCCGGGCGCTCGGGTCAGCGCAGCATTGGCAAATCGAGCTTGTGCGCCCGCGCGCAGTCGATGGCGATCTCGTAGCCGGCGTCGGCATGGCGCATGACGCCGCTCGCCGGATCGTTGGTGAGGACGCGCTCCAAACGGTGCGCCGCCTCGGCGGTGCCGTCGCAGACGATGACCATGCCGGAATGCTGCGAGAAGCCGATGCCGGTGCCGCCGCCATTGTGCATCGAGACCCAAGTGGCGCCCGAGGCGACATTCAGCATGCCGTTGAGGAGCGGCCAATCGGCGACGGCGTCGGAGCCGTCGCGCATCGCCTCGGTCTCGCGGTTGGGGCTGGCGACCGATCCCGAATCGAGGTGATCGCGGCCGATGACGACCGGCGCCGCCAGCTCGCCCTTCGCCACCATCTCGTTGAAGGCGAGGCCGATGCGGGCGCGGTCGCCGAGGCCGACCCAGCAGATGCGCGCGGGCAGGCCCTGAAACTTGATCCGCTGGCGCGCCATGTCGAGCCAGTTGTGGAGATGCCGGTTGCCCGGCATCAGCTCCTTCACCTTGGCGTCGGTGCGGTAGATGTCCTCGGCCTCGCCCGACAACGCCGCCCAGCGGAAAGGCCCGATGCCGCGGCAGAAGAGCGGGCGGATATAGGCCGGGACGAAGCCGGGGAAGTCGAAGGCATCGGTGACGCCCATCTCCTTCGCCATCTGGCGGATGTTGTTGCCGTAATCGAGCGTCGGCACGCCGCGGCGGTGGAAATCGAGCATGGCGCGGACATGGACCGCCATCGATTCCTTGGCGGCGCGCTCGACCGCGCGCGGATCGCTCTGGCGGCGCGAGGCCGCCTCCTCCAGCGTCCAGCCCGCCGGCAGGTAGCCGTTGATCGGGTCATGGGCGCTCGTCTGGTCGGTGACGATGTCGGGCCGGACGCCGCGGCGGACGAGCTCGGGAAAGATCTCGGCGGCGTTGCCGAGAAGCCCGACGGAAAGCGGCTTACGCGCGGAGGTCGCTGCCTCGATGCGCTGCAGCGCCTCGTCGAGCGAGGCCGTCCAGCAATCGAGATAGCCGGTCTCGATGCGCTTCTCGATGCGGCTCGGCTGGCATTCGACGGCGAGGAGCGAGGCGCCCGCCATGGTCGCCGCCAGCGGCTGCGCGCCGCCCATGCCGCCGAGGCCCGCCGTCAGAATCCAGCGCCCGGCCAGCTCGCCCCCATAATGCTGGCGCCCGGCCTCGACGAAGGTCTCGTAGGTGCCCTGCACGATGCCCTGACTGCCGATATAGATCCAGGAGCCGGCCGTCATCTGGCCGTACATCATCAGCCCCTTGCGGTCGAGCTCGTGGAAATGCTCCCAATTGTTCCAATGGCCGACGAGGTTGGAGTTGGCGATGAGGACGCGCGGCGCGTCGCGATGCGTCTTGAAGATGCCGACGGGCTTGCCCGACTGGACGAGGAGCGTCTCCTCCTCGCCGAGGCCGCGCAGCGCCGCGACGATCGCGTCGTAGCAGCGCCAATCGCGGGCGGCGCGGCCGATGCCGCCATAGACGACGAGCTCCTGCGGGTTTTCGCCGACCTCGGCGTCGAGATTGTTCATCAGCATGCGCAGCGCCGCCTCGGTCTGCCAGCTCCGGCAGGAGAGCTCGCGCCCGCGCGGGGCGCGGATGATGCGGGTGTTGTCGCGGCGGCTCAAAACAGTCATTCCTCTCCTCCCGAAAGCCGGGCGATGGCGCGCCGGTAGGCGGCGGCGATCCGATCCTCGGCGATATGGTGCCCCTCGCGCACGACCCAGTTGCCGCCGACCATGACGTCGCGAATGGCGCTCCCGATCCCGGCGAAGACGAGGCTGTCGAGCGCGAGATCGCCGCTCCGCCCGTAAAGCGCCGGCGCGGCGGCGTCGAGAACGAGAAGGTCGGCGCGGCAGCCCGGCGCCAGGCCTCCGATGCGGCGGCCGAGGGCGGCGGCGCCGCCCTCGAGCGCGCCCCGCCACAGCGCGGCGCCGATCGAGCCGGGCGCGCCGGCGGTCGCGAGGTTCCGCTGCCGCTTCAGCAGACGCTGCCCGTATTCGAGCCAGCGCAGCTCCTCCGGCGGGCTGACGGAAATATGGCTGTCGGAGCCGATGCCCCAGCGCCCGTCTGCCGCGGCGAATTCGGCGAAGGGGAAGAAGCCGTCGCCGAGATTGCCCTCCGTCGTCGGGCAGAGGCCGGCGATGGCGCGGCTCCGGGCAAGGCGCCGCGTCTCCTCCGCCGTCATATGGGTCGCATGAACGAGGCACCAGGAGGCATCGACATCCGCGTGGTCGAGCAGCCATTCGACCGGGCGACGGCCGCTCCAGGCGAGGCACTCCTCGACCTCGCGGATCTGCTCGGCGATGTGGATATGGATCGGCGCCGCGGCATCGATCGCGCGCATGCCGGCGACCGCCGCGGCGAGCGCCTCGGGCGGCACGGCGCGCAGCGAATGCGGCGCGAGGCCGAAGCGCAGGTTGCGGCTGCCCGCATGGCGGCGGCGCAATTCGCCGATGCTCGCCAGCAGATCGTCGGTGGCGGAAACGAAGCGCCGTTGCCCGGGGCCCGCCGGCGCACCGCCGAAGCCGCCGGCCTGGTAAAGCACCGACAGGAGCGTCATGCCGATGCCGGCGCGCGCCGCCGCCGCGATCACCGCCTCCGACATGGCGCAGCGATCGGCATAGGGCCGGCCGTCGCGGCCGTGATGGAGATAGTGGAACTCGCCGACCGCGGTGTAGCCGGCCTTCAGCATCTCGAGATAGAGCTGGGCCGCGATCGCCTCGACATCCTCGGGCTCGAGGCGGGCGACGAAGCGGTACACCGTCTCGCGCCAGGTCCAGAAGCTGTCGGCCCTGTCGCTTGCCCGCTCGGTCAGCCCGGCCATGGCCCGCTGGAAAGCGTGCGAGTGCAGGTTCGGCATGCCGGGGATGGCGGGGCCGGCGAGGCTCTCGGCGCCGTCCGGCGCGGCGCCCGCCTCGCAGGAAACGATGTCGCCCGCATCGTCGATGACGATCCGGAGATCGCGTGCCCAGCCAGCTGCCGTCAGCGCGGTTTCGGCGAAGAGCGTCTTCATGCTAGATCGCGGGCCATCGGTCGCGCCACTCTAGGTGCCTTCTCGCGCCGTCGTAAAGGAGCAGCCGATGCCGAGCCCATCATCGCCGCGCTGGGACAGTCTCTGGGTCGATCTGCGCCTCGCGACCATGGCGCCGGGCGGCGGCCGCTACGGCGCCGTCGCCGATGCCGCCCTCGCCATCGCCGAGGGCCGCATCGCCTGGCTCGGACCGAGGGCGGACCTCTCCGGCCGGCCGGAGCGCCTCGCCGCGACGGTCCATGAAGGCGGCGGGCGATGGATGACGCCCGGCCTCATCGACTGCCACACGCATCTCGTCTTCGGCGGCGACCGCGCGCGCGAATTCGAGCTGCGCCTCGAAGGGGCGAGCTACGAGGAGATCGCGCGCGCCGGCGGCGGCATCGTCTCGACGGTGGCGGCGACGCGCGCCGCGAGCGAGGACGCGCTCCTCGAAGGGGCGCGCCGGCGCCTTGCCGTGCTGCTCCGCGAAGGCGTGACGACGGTCGAGGTGAAGTCGGGCTACGGGCTCGACACCGAAAGCGAGCTCAAAATGCTGCGCGTCGCGCGGCGGCTCGGCGACGATCTGCCCGTCTCGATCGCGACGAGCTTCCTTGGCGCCCATGCGGTGCCGCCGGAATTCGCCGGAAGGCAGGCCGCCTATGTCGATCTCCTCTGCGAGGAGATGCTGCCGGCCGTGGCGCGGTCCGGCCTTGCCGATGCGGTCGACGCCTTCTGCGAGGGCATCGCCTTCACGCCGGCCGAGACCGAGCGCCTCTTCGCGGCGGCGCGCGGGCTCGGGCTGCGGGTCAAGCTCCATGCCGATCAGCTTTCCGATCTCGGCGGCGCGGCGCTGGCGGCCCGCTTCGGCGCGCTTTCGGCCGATCACCTCGAATATGCGAGCGATGAAAGCGTGCGGGCGATGGCGGCGGCGGGCACGGTCGCCGTGCTGCTGCCCGGCGCCAACTACTTCCTGCGCGAGGCGCGGAAGCCGCCGGTCGCCGCCTTCCGCGCGCATGGCGTGCCGATGGCGATCGCCACCAACTGCAATCCCGGCTCCTCGCCCGCCCTCTCGCTTCTCCTCATGCTGTCGATGGCGGCGACGCTCTTCCGCCTGACGCCGGAAGAGGCGCTCGCCGGCGTGACGCGCGAAGCCGCGCGCGCCCTCGGCCTCGGCGATCGCGGCGTCATCGCCCTCGGCAAGCGCGCCGACCTCGCCCTCTGGGACATCGCCGATCCCGCCGAGCTCGCCTATTGGATGGGCGGCAACCCCTGCCGCGCCGTCGTCGTCAACGGCGTCGCCCTGGCGCCGGCTGGCTGACCCTCGCGCCCGCTCAATTCTCCTTGCCGCTCAAGAGATAGAGCACCGAGCAGGCGGCGATCATGTCGACCCTACTGCCGTCCCGCGCCAGCGGCAGCATGCAATTTTCGACGATCCGGTGGTCCTTGTGATGAAGGAAGCTCACCTGGCCCTTGCGGTAGGTGGCGACGCCGCGCTCGGCGATGTGGCGAAAGCGGTCGAAAGCGTCGGCACGGGCACTGAGATGCGGGTGGACGGCGTCGAGCCACTGACCCGTGACCTCGCGCTGCAAGGTCTCGACTTCCTTGGTGCCGACGAGGCGGTAGCGGAAGCGCAAGCCGGTGGGCCCGCGCACGACATCGAGGATCCAGACCCGCGGCATCAGCTCGGGAATGTCGAGCGGATCGAAATGCTGCCGGCCCGGCAGCCGGCCCGGCGGCGCGATCGACAGCCAATACTCGAAGAAGCGGGCGATGCGCGGATTCCAGGCGGAACGGTCGGTCGCGGCGTCGCATTCCTGCCAGGCGACGGCGGGCCGGATCTCGGCGGCACGATCCGGCTCCTGCGCGCGCCCATTGGAGAAACCGGAATGCAGCACCGCCATGCTCGGTTGTCTAGCGCAGCGTTGGTTACGGCGCCGTTAACTGCGCAACCGCAAATTCGCCGTTTCCGCGTCTACAAGATATTGAACCCGGCCCTGTAAAAAACAGGTGAAAACAGGCCGGCTCTCCAAATCTGGTATGGCCGGGCCCCGGACAGGCGACTGCCGCCGCGCAGCGCCTCCAGAACTCACAATGACAAAGAACGAATCGCGAACATTTCTTCTAACCGAGCCAGATCTGGAACGCAAGACTCGTCTCGCCTCGCGCGTGCTTTCGATTGACGGAAACATAGGCCCACGAACGCTCGTGAGACCGAGCAGGAACGTTAAGAACGCTCGGAAGCAACCCCTCTTGCAACTCGGCCGCAACTGTCGCCGCGTCGCGTCCGATTCGTAATTCCTGAAAATTCCGGCCTGCCCGCATCCGCGGAGGACGAGGTGTCGTGCCGGCCGGCGCGCCTCACATGTCGCGCGCCCGCTCGCGCAGGGCGAATTTCTGGATCTTGCCGGTCGAGGTCTTGGGGAGCGGCCCGAAGACGACCGTGCGCGGCGCCTTGAAATGCGCGAGGTTGGCCCGGCACCAGGCGATGATGTCCTCCGCCGTCGGCGGCTCGGCGCCGGGCTTCAGCGTGACGAAGGCGCAGGGGCTCTCGCCCCATTTGGGATCGGGCCGTGCGACGACGGCGGCTTCGAGGATCGCGGGGTGGCGGTAGAGCACCTCCTCGACTTCGAGCGAGGAGATGTTCTCGCCGCCCGAGATGATGATGTCCTTGGCGCGGTCCTTGATCTCGACATAGCCGTCGGGATGGCGCACCGCGAGGTCGCCCGTATGGTACCAGCCGCCGGCGAAGGCCTCGGCCGTGGCTTCCGGGTTCTTGAGGTAACCTTTCATCACGGTGTTGCCGCGCAGCGCCAGCTCGCCGATCGAGGCGCCGTCGGCCGGGACCTCGGCGAGGCTCGCCGGATCAAGCACGGCGATGTCGTCGAGCGTCGGATAGCGGACGCCCTGCCGCGCCATGGCGGCGGCGCGCTCCTCGAGCGCAAGCCCGTCCCACTCCGCCTGCCATTCGCAGATCGTCGCCGGCCCATAGGATTCGGTGAGGCCGTAGAGATGCGTGACGCGGAAGCCCATGCGCTCCATGCCGGCGATCACCGGCGAAGGCGGCGCGGCGCCGCCCGTCGCCACCTCGACGGTGTGCGGAAAGCGGCGCTTCGCGCTCTCCGGCGCATGGATCAGCATGTTGAGGACGATGGGGGCGGCGCAGAGATGGGTGACGCCGTGCTCGGCGATCGCCGCGAAGATCGCCGCCGGCTCGACGCGGCGCAGACACACATGCGTGCCGCAGACGGCGGTCACCGCCCAGCTATAGGTCCAGCCGTTGCAGTGGAACATCGGCAGCGTCCAGAGATAGACCGTCCGCGCCGAGAGGCCGAAGGCGAGCGCGTTGCCGAAGGCGTTGAGATAGCCGCCGCGGTGATGGAGGACGACGCCTTTGGGGTTGCCCGTGGTACCCGAGGTGTAGTTGAGCGCAATCGCCTGCCACTCATCGGCGGGCGGCTGCCACGGCGCCTCGGGATCGCCCTCAGCGAGGAAGGCTTCGTATTCCGCTTCGCCCACCCCCTCCCCGCTCGCCGCGCCCGGCACGGCGATGTCGATGGCGATGGGCTTCCGTGCGAGGAGCGCCAGCGCCTCGCGCATGGTGGCGGCGAAGTCGCCGTCGACGAGGACGAGCTTCGCGCCGCCATGTTCAAGGATGAAGGCGATGGCGCGGGCATCGAGCCGGCAGTTGAGGGCGTTGAGGACGGCGCCCGCCATGGGGACGCCGTAATGCGCTTCGAGGAGGGCGGCGCTGTTGGGCGCGATGATGGCGACGGTGTCGCCCCTGCCGATGCCGCGGCGCCGCAGCGCGTCGGCAAACCGCCGGCAGCGGCCATAGAGCGTGGCATAGGAGAAGCGTGCGACGCCGTCGATGACCGCGAGCTTCCCGGGATAAATCGCGGCGGCTCGCGCCAGATAGGACAAGGGCGTGAGCGGCGCGTAATTCGCCGCGCGCGGGCGCAGATGCGGGGCGGCGTAGCGGTCGTCGGGAGCGGAATCCTGCATCGCTGTCACTCGGCCGGGTGAGGCATCCCGATCCTCGTCCCACCCTCCTCCTCGGGTCAAGGCGGCGCGTCTCTAAGCGCCGAGGTCGCGCGCCGCATTCCGAACGCCATGCGGAACGGCGGAAGACGCCCGCTCGTTCTGTAGCGGTGGAAATCCCACGCGGATGGCGGCCTCCGCCTCGTCACCCCGGCGGAAGGCAGGGTCCATGCCGCCCGAGAACGCGCCGCCGGCAGGGAGTGCGGCTTTCGCCGGAATGACGGGGCGAGACTCGACCCATATGAAGGAGCCTTGCACGGCGTGACCAGTGTTCCGGCGAGCAAGGACGAGATCGCCGCGGCGCGCGCTCTCGAGAAGCCCGAGGCGGAAAGAGGCGCCGAGACGGCCGAGGCCGCCATCGACGAGGCGCGCATTCCCTTGCCGCAGAGTCCGCGCTCGGCGCTCCTCGCGGGCATTTTCGTGCTCATGGTCTTCTATACGCTCTACTTCGCCCGCGAAATCGTCATGCCCATCCTCTTCGCCTTCCTGCTCAACCTCTTGATGCAGCCGGGCATGCGGCTGCTGGCGCGGCTTCGCATACCGGCGGTGATCTCGGCCATCCTCATGATCGTGCTGTTCCTCGCCCTCATGACCGGCCTCACTTCGAGCCTCGCCGCCCCGGCGGCGCATTGGTTCGGGCAGCTTCCGCAGACGCTGCCGCGCATCGAGGAAAGGCTTTCGGTGCTGCGGGGTCCCGTGGCCGAGGTCCAGCACGCTCTCGAAGAGCTGAGCCGGCTGGCGGGACCTGCCAATTCCGGCGCCACCCCCGTCGTCGTCCAAGGCTCGGGGCTGGGCGGCGTCGTCTTCACCAGCACGACGAGCTTCCTCGGCGGAGTCCTGACGATGATCGTCGTGCTGTTCTTCCTGCTGAGCGCCGGCGATCTCTTCCTGCGCAAGCTGGTCGAGGTGCTGCCGCGCTTCGGCGACAAGAAGCATGCCGTCGCCATCTCGCAGGAAGTAGAAGAGCACATCTCGGCCTATCTCGTGACGATCAGCGGCATGAATCTTCTGGTCGGCATCGGCGTCGGGCTCAGCGCCTGGATCGGCGGCCTCGGCGATCCCCTGCTGTGGGGAGTGATGGCGTTCCTCCTCAACTATGTCCCGGTGATCGGGCCGATGGCCGGCATCGTCCTCGTCTTTCTCGGCGGCATGCTGACTTTCGATGCGCTGTGGAAGGCGGTGCTGCTCGCCGGCGTCTATCTCGGCATCCACCTTCTCGAAGGTGAGGTGGTGACGCCGATGCTGGTGGCCCGGCGCTTCACCCTCAACCCCGTCCTCGTCATCATCTCGCTCATTTTCTGGTTCTGGCTCTGGGGCGTGCCCGGCGCGGTGATCGCGGTGCCGCTCCTCGCCACGGTCAAGATAATCTGCGATCATGTGCGCCCGCTGATGGCGATCGGCCATTTCATCGGCGGCTAGAGGCGCCTGCCCGCGAGGAGCCAGAGATGCATATCGACATCGTCTCCGACGTCATCTGCCCGTGGTGCTTCATCGGCAAGCGCCGCCTCGGCCGGGCGCTGGCGCAGCGGCCGGAGGTGACGCCATCGATCACCTGGCGCGCCTTCCAGCTCAATCCCGACATGCCGGAGGGCGGCATGCCGCGCGAGACCTATCTGGCGGCGAAGTTCGGCAGCGCCGCGCATGCGGCGCGCATCTACGCCACCATCACCGAGGCCGGGGCGGGCGAGAAGATCGCCTTCGCCTTCGACCGCATCCGCCGCACGCCGAATTCGCGCCGGGCGCACCGCCTCATCCGCTTCGCGACGATGCGGGGCAATGCCGATCCCATCGTCGAACGGCTCTTCAGCGCCTATTTCGAGCAAGGCCGCGACATCGGCGACCCGGCGACCCTCGCCGACATCGCCGCCGAGGCGGGCTTCGAGCGGGCCGAAGTGGCGCGCTGGCTCGCCAGCGACGCCGCGACCGAGGAGGTGCTGGCCGAGGACCGCAGCGCCCGGCGGCTCGGCATTTCGGGCGTGCCCTGCTTCATCGTCGATGGCGGCTACGCCATCTCGGGCGCGCAGGAGCCCGAATTCTTCTTCCCCCTCTTCGATCTGGCGCAGAACGCGGCAGTGCAGCCCGCCCTTTAGGCGGCACCCTGGCTCAGCGCCGGCCGGCCCGGCGCAGCGCCGCCGGCGTCGTTCCGCGCCGCCGGCGGAAGCTGCGCGTCAGGGCGCTCTGGTCGGAGAAGCCGACGGCGAGAGCGATCGCCGCGATCGAGGCTTCGCTGTCGCGCAGCAGGATGGCGGCGCGGTCGAGCCTCAGCTCCGCGATGTAATCGGCGGGCGTCCGGCCCGTCTCCTGGCGGAAGCGCGCGAAGAAGCGGCTCGCCCCCATCCCCGCCTCGCGCGCCAGCTCGGCCACGGCAAGCGGCTCGGCATAGCGCGCCGCGATGAGGGCGAGCACCCGGGAAATCGCTCCGCTGTGCCGCGGGGCGGCGGCGATGCGCCGTCCGAGCGCGCCCGCCAGCAGCGTCGTCGCGTGATACGCCGCCGCGGCATCGAGCGTGCCGCACGACGCCTCGCTCGCGAGGTAGCGCACGAAATGGTCGAGCGGCTCGTCGATGGTGAAGAAGGGCGATGCCGCGGCGCTGGCGAGGAGGCCGGCGGGAAGGCCGGGGCGGGCCACGTCGAGAACGGCGAAGCGGTTTTCGCCGCGCGTGCCGAAGGCATGCACCGTGCCGCCGGTGACGAGGACGCCGCAGCGCGGCGCGATGGCGCCGACCGCGCCGCCGACGCGCATCTCCATGCGCCCCAGCAGCGGCAGCACGATCTGGTGGAAATCATGCGCATGCGCGCTCTCGCCGCCATAGGATCGGATCGAAAACTCCATGCCGCAGCCCTGCATGGCGCGTGCTCCCGCGGAAATGCCGCCGCGGCGCCATCCTACGAATTTCGGAGGCGCGGTCAAAAGCGCCGCAGCCGCGGTCAAGACGTCGCTGGCGGAGAGGCGCTAAATCGCCGCCATCGCCGCAACGGGAGAAAAGCCATGGCCAAGGAGCGCTGGATCACCTTCGACTGCTTCGGAACGCTCGTCGATTGGCGGACCGGCTACCGGCAGGCGCTGGAGCCGATCGCCGGACCGCGCACGGCGGCGCTCGTCGCGGCCTATCACGAGGCCGAGCCCGCGATCGAGGCCGAGCGCCCGCACCGGCTCTACAAGGATGTGCTTGTTACGGCACTGGAGCGCGCGGCGCGGCAGGTCGGGCTGCCGCTCACCGCCGGCGAGTCCGACGTGCTGGTCCGCAAATGGGGCGAGATGCCGTTCTTCGCCGATGTCGGCCCGGCGCTCGCGGCCCTGCGCGAGGCCGGCTGGAAGCTCGCCATGCTGACCAATTGCGATGACGACCTCTTCGCGCGCACTCTCGAACGCTTCCCGCTCCGCCCCGATTTCGTCGTGACCGCCGAAATGGCGGGAAGCTACAAGCCGGCGCTCGGGCATTTCACCCGTTTCGCGCAGGAGACGGGCGTCGCCGACGCCGATTGGATCCACGCCGCCTGCAGCTGGTTCCACGACATCGAGCCGGCGCGGCGGCGCGGCATCCGGCGCGTCTGGATCGACCGCGACAAGACCGGGCACGACCCGGCCGCGGCGACGCGCGTTCTTCCCGATCTCGCCGCGCTGCCGCGCACGGTCGCCGAGATCGCGGCGCGCTGAGGGCGGCGATGGCGGCGATCTTCGATGTCCTCGTCATCGGCGGCGGCGCCGCCGGCGCCTCCGTCGGCTACGAGCTGTCGCGGCGCGGCCGCGTCGCGCTGGTCGAGCGCGAGGCGCAGCCGGGCTGTCACAGCACCGGGCGCTCGGCCGCGGTCATCGCCGAGAATTACGGGCCGGCGGGTTGGCGGGTGCTCACCACGGCGAGCCGGCCCTTCTTCGAGAACCCGCCGGACGGCTTTTCCGAGCATCCCCTGTTGAGGCGGCGCGGCGCGCTTTTTCTCGCCACCGCCGAGGAGGCGGCGGCGCTGAGGCGCAGCGCCGCCGACCTCGCCCGGCGCGGCGCCCGCTGCGAGCTGATGCCCGCCGCCGATGCCCTGAGGCTGTGCCCGGTCCTGCGCGCCGAGACCTATGCGCTCGCGCTGTACGAGCCGGGCTGCGCCGACATCGATACCAACGCCCTGCTTCAGGGCTACCTTCGCCTCGCCCGGCGCAACGGCGCGGCGGTCCATTTCGGCGCCGAGGCCGCTTCGATCCGGCGCGAGGACGGGCTCTGGCAGGTCGCGTGCGGCGCCGTCTCCCTCGCGGCGCCGGTCCTGGTGAACGCCGCCGGCGCCTGGGCCGATCGCGTCGCCGAATTGGCGGGGCTGCGGCGCCGCGGCGTCACGCCTTACCGGCGCACGGCGATCACCTTCGACCCGCCGGAGGGCTCTGCGATCGAGGATTGGCCCATGACGTTCGATGTCGCGGAGACCTGGTATTTCAAGCCGGAGAGCGGCCGCGTCATGGTCTCGCCCGTCGACAAGACGCCATCCGAGCCCTGCGACTGCCAGCCGGACGAGCTCGGCGTCGCGCTCGCCGCCGACCGGATCGAGCGGGCGACGACGATGCGGGTGCGGCAGATCCGCAGCCGCTGGGCCGGCCTCCGCAGCTTCGCGCCCGACGAAGAGCCGGTGATCGGCCCCGACCCCGAGGAGCCGAGCTTCATCTGGTATGCCGGGCAGGGCGGCAACGGCGTGATGGCGGCGCCCGCGGCGGCGGCGCTGGCGGCGGCTTGCGCCCTCGGCGAGACGGTTCCGGAGCCCTTGGCGCGGCTCGGCATTGCCGGCCGAATGACGGACCCGGCTCGGCTCCCGCCCTTCTATCGGCGCGATCCCGCCGCCTGAATGCGCCGGCGCGCGGCGGACCCGCCTCTATCGACGCTTGATCACTGCCCTATCGAACAGCGTCCTCGAATTCGGAAGCGAGCGCTGCGCTGAAGAATCGGGGAAGGAACCACGCGGAGCGGCGTTGGGGAGCGGACGCGCCGAAGCGTCGCCGGCGGAGTACGGCGGAGGGTTGGCGGCGGCGCCCGCACCCGCGATGGCGGCGAGCTGCTGGAGCAGGCGGTTGACGCCGGCGAGGCGGTCCTTGGTGTCCTCCCAGCCGCGGATGATGACGAGCTTCTGGTCGGGGCGCAGCTTCGCCGTGCCGACTTGCTTCTGGATGAACGCGACGAGCCCCGCCGGATTGGCGAATTTGTTGTCGCGGAAGGCGATGACGGCGCCTTTCGGCCCGGCCTCGAGCTTCTCGATGCCGGCGTCGCGGCAGAGCCGCTTGATGGCGATGATCTCGAGGAGGTTGTCGACCTCGTGCGGCAGCGGCCCGAAGCGGTCGACGAGCTCGGCGGCGAAGGCGTCGATCTCGCGCCGGTCGACGAGATTGGCGATGCGGCGGTAGAGGCCGAGGCGGATGCCGAGATCGCCGACATAGGTTTCGGGGATGAGAACCGGCGTGCCGATCGCGATCTGCGGCGTCCATTCCTCGGCCGCCGCCTCGCCGAGCTCGGCGGCGCCGCTGCGCGCCGCCGCCACCGCTTCTTCCAGCATGTGCTGATAGAGCTCGATGCCGACCTCGCGGACATGGCCCGACTGCTCCTCGCCGAGGAGGTTGCCGGCGCCGCGAATGTCGAGATCGTGGCTGGCGAGGGTGAAGCCGGCGCCCAGAGTGTCGAGCGTCTGCATGACTTCGAGGCGCCGCTGCGCCGTCTCCGAGAGCGCCTTGCCGGCGGGAAGGCTCAGATAGGCATAGGCCCGCACCTTGCCGCGGCCGATGCGGCCGCGGAGCTGGTAGAGCTGCGCCAGGCCGAACATATCGGCGCGATGGACCACCATGGTGTTGGCGCGGGGCATGTCGAGCCCGGATTCGATGATGTTGGTCGAGAGCAGCACGTCGTAGCTGCCGTCGTCGAAGGCGCTCATCACCGCTTCGAGCTCGGCGGCGCCCATGCGGCCATGCGCGACCGCGACCTTGATCTCGGGGACGAGCTGCGTCAGCTGCTCCTTCACCTCGTCGATGTCGCTGATGCGCGGCACGACGTAGAAGCTCTGCCCGCCGCGGAGATGCTCGCGGATGATCGCCTCGCGGATGACGACGCCGTCATAGGGCATGACGAAGGTGCGCACGGCGAGGCGGTCGACGGGCGGCGTCGCGATGATGCTCATCTCGCGGACGCCCGAGAGGGCGAGCTGCAGCGTGCGCGGAATCGGCGTCGCCGTCAGCGTCAGGACGTGGACGTTGCTCTTGAGCTGCTTCAGCTTCTCCTTCTGCTTGACGCCGAAATGCTGCTCCTCGTCGATGACGAGGAGGCCGAGAGCTTTGAACTGCACGCCCTTGCCGAGGAGCGCATGCGTGCCGACGACGATGTCGACGCCGCCCTCGGCGAGCTCGCGCTTCAGCGCGCTCGCCTCCTTCGCCGAGACGAGGCGCGAGAGCTGTCCCAGGCGCACCGGCAGCCCGGCAAAGCGCTGCGAGAAGGTGCGGAAATGCTGGCGCGCCAGGAGCGTCGTCGGCACGACGACCGCGACTTGCGTCCCCGACATCGCGGCGATGAAGGCGGCGCGCAGCGCCACCTCGGTCTTGCCGAAGCCGACATCGCCGCAAACGAGGCGGTCCATCGGCTTGCCCGAGGCGAGATCGGCGAGCGTCTCGTCGATGGCGCGGAGCTGATCCTCGGTCTCGGGATAGGGAAAGCGGGCGGCGAATTCCTCGTAGAGCCCGGCCGGCACCGGCATCGCCTCGCCCTTTTTGAGCTGGCGCTCGGCGGCGACGGCGATCAGCTCCTGCGCGATCTCGCGGATGCGCTTCTTGACGCGGGCTTTGCGCGACTGCCAGGCGACGCCGCCCAGCCTATCGAGCTGAACATCGGCGGTCTCCGAGCCGAAGCGCGACAGCACCTCGATGTTCTCGACCGGCACGAAGAGCTTGTCGTCGCCGGCATAGAGGACGCGCAGGCAATCATGCGGCGCGCCGCTGACTTCCAGCGTGACGAGCCCGTCATAGCGGCCGATGCCGTGCTCGGCATGGACGACGAGGTCGCCGGCTTCGAGATTGGAGACCTCAGCGATGAATTTGTCGAAGCTCTGCCGCCGCTTCGGCGGCCGCGCCAGGCGGTCGCCGAGGATGTCCTGCTCGCTGATGATGACGGTGTCGCCGAAGGCGTAGCCGCGTTCGAGGCCGAGGACGACGAGGCCGACGGCGCGCGGCGGCAGCGCGCGCAGCGCGGCCCAGCCCTCGACGCGCTGCGCCTCGGCGACGCCGCGGTCGCGGAGGACGGTCTTGAGGCGGTCGGCGGCGCCGGCGCTGAAGGCGGCGATGGCGACGCGCTTGCCCGCCGCGTGCTCGGCCGCGATGTACTCCTGGACGGCGTCGAAGACGTTAACGCGCGGATTGGCGCGCGCCTCGGCGAAGTTGCGCGCCGGCCGCGCGCCGGCGTCGAACGCGGCGCCGGCGGCCTCGGGCCCGGCAAAGGGCGTGAACTGCGCGACGGCGCGCGCGCCGAGCGCCGCGTCCCATTCCCTGTCGTCGAGATAGAGCTGCTCGGGCCGCACCGGGCGGTAGACCGGCGCCGCGCCGCGCGCCGCCGGCGGCACGTTGCGGCGCGCCGCATAGAAATCGGCGATGGTGGCGAGGCGGACCTCGCGCGCCTCCAGCGCCTGGTAATCGAGGGTCACCGCGGCATCCGGCAGATAGTCGAAGAGCGTCTCCAGCTCTTCGTAATAGAGCGGCAGCCAGTGCTCCATGCCGATATAGCGCCGCCCCGCGCTCACCGCCTCGTAGAGCGGATCGTCGTCGGCGACCGTGCCGAATTGCTCGCGGTAGCGCATGCGAAAACGGCGGATGACGTCGTCGTCGAGCAGCACCTCGCTGACCGGCTTCAGGACGACCTCGTCCGCGCCCCCGGTCGAGCGCTGCGTCAGCGGATCGAAGCTGCGCAGCGCATCGAGCGTGTCGCCGAAGAAATCGAGGCGGAGCGGCGCCGCCGCGCCCGAGGGAAAGAGATCGACGATGCCGCCGCGCACCGCGAACTCGCCGGCCTCGCGCACCGTATCGGTGCGCTGATAGCCGTTATGCCCGAGAAACGCCAGCAGCCGGTCGAGCGGGATGCGGCCGCCTTTGCGCAGGCGCAGCACCCGGCCGCGGAAGAGCTTGCGCGGCGGCACGCGCTGGAGGAGGGCGTTGACGGTGGTGAGGACGATCCGGCCCCGGGCGGGCGCCCCGCCCGCCGTCGCATCGGCGAGCCGCGTCAGGGCGTCGATTCGCCGGCTGACGATCTCGATATGGGGCGAGGCGCGGTCGTAGGGGAGGCAGTCCCAGGCCGGCAGGGTCAGGGTTTCGAGGTCAGGCGCGAAGAAGGCGAGCGCCGAGGCGAGGCGCGCCATGTGCCCGTCATCGCGGCAGACATGGAGGATCGCCGGGGCGGCTCCCGTTTCAGCGAGGCGGGCGAGGAGGAAGGCGTCGTGCCCTTCGGGGGCTCCCGAGATCGTGATCCGCCCGGGCGCGCGCAAGCGCGGCAGTGCCGCGTCCGTCAGCGCGGCGACGTCGTCCGGAGCGGTCAAGCGGGCCTTTCCCTATAGCGGAAGTCGCGCAGCAGGCGCATCACATCGTGGTCCTGTTCGGGGGGGGGCGTGGCGCGGCCGGTGATCCAGCCCCATAGCCGCGCATCGTCGTTTTCGAGCAACGCCTCGTAACGGTCAAGCTGGTCTTGGCTGAAGGCGCCGAGATGCTCTTCGGCAAACGAGCCGAGGAGCAAGTCGGTTTCCTTCATGCCGCGGTGCCAGCTCCGGAAGAGGAGGCGCTTGCGGCGAACATCGAGGGTGCCGGCCATGGGTCGTCGATCCGATCGGGTCGCCTCATATAGCGCCGGCGGTCCGCCTCGTCATCGGCCAATGCACCCGACGGCATCGGCGACGGCGAAGCCGCGGTCCGCCCGCCATTGCCTCGCCGGGTTTTTTTGGCATGCTGGCCGCACGATCGCGCGATGGGGGAGCGCTTGCGCCCGGAGGTCCTGTTTCCGCTCTTCGCGCCGGTGACGGCGCTGCCCGGGATCGGCCCGCGCCTCGGCAAGCTGTTCGAGAAGCTGACGGGACCCGCGGTCGTCGACCTCCTCTGGCACCTGCCGACGGCGCTCGTCGACCGCCGCTACCGCCCCAAGGTGCACGAGGCCGAGGCAGGCCGCATCGCGACGATCCGCCTGCGCGTCGATCAACACCTTCCGGGCCGCGGCAACCGTCCCTATCGCGTGCGCTGCCACGACGAAACCGGGTTCCTGCATCTCGTCTTCTTCCACGTCAAAAGCGACTATCTGGAGCGCCTGCTGCCGGTCGGCGCGACGCGCGTCGTCAGCGGCCGCGTCGAGCACTTCAACAACGAGGTGCAGATCGCCCATCCCGATCACGTCCTGGCGCCGGAAGAGGCCGAGCACTTGACGGTCGAGCCGGTCTATGGCCTCACCGCCGGCCTCTCGCCGCGGATCGTGCAGAAGGCGATTGCCGCCGCCCTCGACCGCGCCCCCGGCCTGCCCGAATGGGCCGACCCCGCCTTGCTGCGGCGGGAAGGCTGGACGGGCTGGCGCGAGGCGCTCCGTCGCGCGCACGCGCCGGAGAGCGAGGCCGATCTCGCGCCCGCGACGCCATTCCGCCGGCGCCTCGCCTATGACGAGCTTCTCGCCAACCAGCTCGCCATCGCCATGGTCCGCGCGCATACGCGGCGCCTGCCGGGGCGGCGCCTCGCCGGGGACGGAAGCCTGCGGCGCAGCGTCGAGGCGGCCCTCCCCTTCCGCCTCACGCCGGCGCAGAACCAGGCGCTGGCGGAAATCTTCGCCGATATGGCGGCGCCGCACCGCATGCTGCGCCTCCTGCAGGGCGATGTCGGCAGCGGCAAGACGGTCGTCGCGCTGATGGCGATGCTGGCCGCCATCGAATGCGGCGCGCAGGCGGCGCTCATGGCGCCGACCGAGATCCTCTGCCGCCAGCACCTCGCGACGATCGAGGCGCTGGCGGCGGCGGCCGGGATCGGCATCGTCCTCCTCACCGGGCGCGAGAAGGGCCGGGCCCGACAGGCGATCCTGGAGCGCATCGCTTCGGGCGAGGCGCAGATCGTCGTCGGGACCCATGCGCTCTTCCAGGACGAGGTCGCCTTCCGCGACCTCGCCCTCGCCATCATCGACGAGCAGCACCGCTTCGGCGTCGAGCAGCGCGTCGCCTTGGCCGCCAAGGGCGGCGCCGTCGATATGCTGGTGATGACGGCGACGCCCATTCCGCGCACCTTGCTGATGACCGCCTATGGCGACCTCGACGCCTCTTTCCTGAGCGAGAAGCCGGCGGGGCGGCGCCCCATCGCGACGCGCACCATCCCGCTCGAGCGCCTCGACGAGGTGGTGGCGGCCTTGCGCCGGGCCTTCTCGCAGGGCGCCAAGGTCTATTGGATTTGCCCGCTCGTCGCCGAGTCGGAAGCCGTCGACCTCGCCGCCGCCGAATCGCGCCACGCCGCGCTCGCCGCGATTTTCGGCGCGCGCGTCGGCCTCGTCCACGGCCGCATGAAGGGCGCCGAGAAGGACCGCGTGATGGCGGCATTCGCCGAAGGCGGCGTCGATCTTCTCGTCGCGACCACGGTCGTCGAGGTGGGGGTCGACGTGCCGGCGGCGACGGTGATTGTCATCGAGCATGCCGAGCGCTTCGGCCTTGCCCAGCTCCATCAGCTGCGCGGCCGCGTCGGGCGCGGCGACCGGCCGTCGAGCTGTCTCCTCCTCTACGCGCCGCCGCTCGGCGAGACGGCGAAGGCGCGGCTCCGCATCATGCGCGAGAGCGAGGACGGCTTCCGCATCGCCGAGGAAGATCTGCGCCTGCGCGGCGGCGGCGAGGTGCTGGGGACGCGGCAGAGCGGTATTCCGGAGCTGCGCCTCGCCGACCTCGCCGTCCACCAGGAGCTGCTGGCGACGGCGCGCGACGACGCCCGCCTCGTCCTCTTGCGCGATCCCGAGCTGCAATCGGAGCGCGGCGCGGCGCTGCGGATTCTCCTCTACCTCTTCCAGCGCGACGCCGCCGTGCGCTATTTGCGCTCGGGATAGGACCCGTCACTCTCCGCTCTTAGAGCCCTCTCCGTTTAGACGACTGCATAGTCCGAAATCATTCCCCTCTCCGCCCACTCGGAGAGGAGGTGATATCGATTGCTGTCATGAGGGGCGTTCGCAAGTCTCTGGGCGGGATGCGTGCATGGGAGGGGGAGTGCTTTCACGCCGGCGGCTCGATCGCGGGCTCGGGCTGGCGGGCGGGGCGGCGGCTCGGCGGAGCGACGATGCCGCCCGAAATCACGAATTTGATCCCTTCCTCCACTGTCATCGACAGCAGCACGGTGTCGCGCCGCGGCACGTGGAGGAGATAGCCCGAGGTCGGGTTGGGCGTCGTCGGCACATAGACATTGACCATGTCCTCCTCGGTGAGGTCGCGGATCTCGCCTTCGGTGCGGCCGGTGATGAAGGCGACGGCCCAGGCGCCGCGCCGCGGCCATTCGACGAGCACGACCTCGCGGAAGGTATTCGACTGCTTCGACAGCACCGTCTCGAAAATCTGCTTCATCGCGCCGTAGAGCCCGCGGATGACGGGCATGCGCGCAAGGATGCGGTCGCCGATGCGGAGAAGGCGCCGTCCGACATAGCCGGCCGCCATCCAGCCGACGAGGATGAGCCCGAGGACGACGACGATGAGGCCGAGCCCCGGAACATGGACGGGCAGGTAGGTGGAGGGGTTCCAGGCGTTGGGCAGCAGCATCGCCACCCGGCTGTCGATGAAATCGACGAAGAGCCAGGCGAGATAGAGGGTGAGGCCCGCCGGTCCCGTCACCAGCAGCCCGGCGAAGAAATAGGCGCGCAGCCGCTCGACGACATGCGAGCGCCGGCGGGGCCGGATCGGGAGCGGTCCAGAAGACGGCAACGGCAAGGCGGAGACTCCGGGTTTCCAAACTGGTCGGCCCCGTCAATCTATCTCAGCGCCGAGGCGATGCCGCGGAGAAAATATTGCCGCATGCCATCGCCTCAGCATCTCGCGACACGGTGATTTGCCAGAGAATGAAACGGCGGCGTTTAATTACCGGGATGAACCCGGTGAGCCGATGACAGCGCCGCGCCTCCTCGCGCTTGCGACCGCCGTGCCGCCGCATGCGCTGCGTCAGTCCGAGGTGCGCCGGCAGGCATCGGCGCTCTTCCTCGACGCCGAGCCCGCGCTCGAGCGCCTGCTCCCCGTCTTCGACCATTCCGGCATCGAGACCCGCTATTCCTGCGTGCCGCTCGACTGGTACCGCCGCCCGGCGGGCTGGAAGGAACGCAATCGGCTCTACGTCGAGAACGCCTTGGCCCTCCTCGAAGAGGCGGCGCGGCGGTGTCTCGGCCAAGCGGGGCTGGCGGCGGCAGCGGTGGACGCGCTCGTCGTCGTCTCGACGACCGGCATCGCGACGCCGAGCCTCGATGCGCATCTCGTGAACCGCCTCGGCCTCCGGCCTGAGGTGCAGCGCCTGCCGATCTTCGGTCTGGGCTGCGCCGGCGGCGTCCTCGGCCTCGCCCGCGCCGCCGCTCTCGCCCGCGCCGCGCCGGCGAGCCGCGTGCTCTTCCTCGTCGTCGAGCTCTGCATGCTGTGCTTTCGCAAGGACGACCTCTCGAAGAGCAACATCGTCGCGACCGCTCTCTTCGGCGACGGCGCCGCCGGCGCCATCCTCGCCTGCGCCGGCGACGGCCCGCGCCTCGGCCCTGCCGGCGAGCACACCTGGCCGCAATCGCTCGACATCATGGGATGGGAGGTCGAGGAAGACGGCTTGAAGGCGCTGTTCTCGCGCGACATTCCGGCGCTCGTCCGGAGCCGGCTGCGCGCGGCGGCAGATGCGTTCCTCGCGCGCCACGGCCTCTCGCGCGACGCGATCGGCGCCTTCGTCTGCCATCCCGGCGGCGCCAAGGTGCTGAGCGCGCTCGAAGAGGCCTTCGAGCTGGCGCCCGGCAGCCTCGTCGAGGCGCGGCGCGTGCTGCGCGACTACGGCAACATGTCGGCCGTCACCGTGCTCTTCGTGCTGGAGCGCATGCTGCGCAACGGCGTCCGCCGGCGCATGCTGATGAGCGCGCTCGGCCCGGGCTTCACGGCCGGCTTCATGGTGCTCGACAACCGATGAGCGCCGCGGCGCTGCTCCTCGGCTTCGTCGCGCTGCAGCGTCTGGGCGAGCTTGGCTGGGCCACGCGCAACACCCGGGCCCTGCGCCGATGCGGAGCCGAGGAGCACGGCCGCGCCCATTACCCCGCCATCATCGCGCTGCATGTCGGCTGGCTTGCGGCGCTCTTCCTCGGCGCGGCGCCGGAGACGGCGATCCGCTGGCCGCCTCTTGCGGCCTTCCTCGCTCTGCAAGGGCTGAGGCTCTGGGCCATCGCCGCGCTCGGCCCTTATTGGACGACGCGGGTCATCACGCTGCCGCAGGCGCCGCTCGTCCGCCGCGGCCCCTATCGCTACCTGCGGCACCCCAACTATCTCGTCGTCGCGCTCGAGGTCCCGCTTCTGTCGCTCGCCTTGGGCGCGTGGCGGACCGCCCTCCTCTTCACGCCGCTCAACCTCCTCGCCCTCGCCTGGCGCATTCGCGTCGAGGAGCGGGCGCTCGCGGGCAGGCGCACGATCCCTTTTGCCGCCGATCCTCTCATGCAACAGCACGGTGCGTCCTTCGCGACGCCGCCTGCGGCGGCTCCTCAGGATGAGGAACATGGTGCATGGCAGCCCCGATGAACCTCATCCTGAGGAGCGCCTGAAAGGCGCGTCTCGAAGGACGCACAATGATGATCCCGCCTCCCCTCACTTCTCGTGGAAGGCGCGGTGGAAGCTGTCGAGGATCGGCTGGAGGGCATACATAGCGACCGTCGTCTCGCCGGTCTTGATCATCACCTCGGCCGGCATGCCGGGGATCATCTCGACGCCGACGAGCTCTTTCAGCTTCTCTTCATCGACCGCGATCTTGGCGGCGTAATAGGGCTGGTTCGTGTGCTTGTCGACGAGGCGGTCGGCCGAAACATAGGTTACCTTCCCCTCGAGCGGCGGCGTGCGGCGCTGCTTGTAGGGCGTCAGGCGGACGAGGGCCGGCAGGCCGGGCCGCACGACGTCGATGTCCTCCGGACGAACCTGCGCGTCGACGATGAGGCGGTCCTTCGGCGGCACGAGGTCGAGCAGCGCCTCGCCGGCATTGACGACGCCGCCCGGCGTGTGGACGCGCAGATCGGTGACGATGCCGTCCTCGGGCGCGCGCACCTCGATGCGGGCGAGGACGTCGGAGGCTTCCTGAATCTTCTCGCGCAGCTCGTGGATCTTGTTCTGCGTGTCGCGGAGCTGCTCGGCGACCTCGTTCTGCGTGTCGTTCTCCTGGTTGAGGATACTGACCTTCGATTCCGCGATGGTCTGCTGCGCCCGCGCGATCTGCGCCAGGGTGTCGCCGCGCTTACCTTCGATATCGGCGAGATCGCGCTGCAGGGAAAGCAGCCGCGGCTTCGGCGCGAGGCCCTTGCCGACGAGCTCCTTGACGCCGGCGATCTCCTGGTTGATGAGCGCGATGCGCCGCTGCGCCGCCGTCTCCTGCGCGTGCAGCCCGGCGATCTCCTCCTCGGTCTCGGCGATGCGCTGCTTGATGAGCTCGGTCTTCGATTGATGGAGCGACCGGCGCGTCTGGAAGATCTTGTTCTGGCCGGCGAGCACCTGCGCGATCGCCGGCTCGTCGGCGCGGCGCGTCAAGGCGTCGGGATAGTGCGGCGTGTCGGCGCCGTCGCGCTCGGCGATGAGGCGGGCTTCGCGCGCCAGCGCGTCCCAGAGCTCGCCCTGCAAGGCGACGAGGTTCGTCTTCGCCTTGGTGTCATCGAGGCGGATCAGCGGCTGGCCCGCGCTGACGCGCTCGCCGTCATGGACGAGGATGGCGCCGATGATGCCGCCTTCGAGGTGCTGCACCGTCTTGCGGCTCGATTCGACGGTGACCACCCCCGTCGCATGCGCCGCGTTTTCCAGCGGGGCATAGACCGACCAGATGCCGGCGCCGAAGACGAAGATGGCGGCGAGGACCGCGCCGGCGACGACGAGGCCGCGGATGCGCGGCAGCGGCGATGCCGTGACGGGGCGGGGCGAATAGATGGTGATCGCGTTCATGTATGGGCGCTCCCGGGTCAGGCCGATTGCTTCTGCGGGACGAGGTTCGGCGTGCGAATCTGGCGCACGGTGCCGCTGGCGCCGTTCAGCTTGGCGATCACCTCGCCGCGCTCGCCGAACATGTCGACGACGCCGTTGCGCAGGACGAGGAGCTTGTCGGCGAGGCCGAGAATGCTCGGCCGATGGGCGATGACGATGACGGTGGTGCCGCGCTCCTTGAGCTGCGCGATCGCCTGCAGCAGCGCCTCCTCGCCGTCGAAATCGAGGCTCGAATTCGGCTCGTCGAGGACGACGAGGCGCGGACGCCCGTAGAGGGCGCGGGCGAGGCCGATGCGCTGGCGCTGGCCGCCCGAGAGGCGCAGCCCCGCCTCGCCGATCTCGCTGTCATAGCCGCGCGGCAGGCGCATGATCGTCTCGTGCAGCCCGGCGAGCTGCGCCGCCTCGATGATGGCGGCGGGGTCCGCCTCGCCGAGGCGGCCGATGTTCTCGCGCACCGTGCCGGCGAAGAGCTCGATATCCTGCGGCAGGTAGCCGAGGTGCCGCGCGCCGTCGGCATCTAGCCAGACGCCAATCTCCGCGCCGTCGAGCCGCACATGGCCGGCCGTCGCGGTCCAGCTCCCGGCGATGAGGCGCGCCAGCGTCGATTTCCCCGCCGCCGACGGGCCGATGATGCCGAGCACCTCGCCGGGGGCGAGAGTGAAGGAGACCCCGCGCAGCGTCGGCGCCTCGGCCCCGGGCGGCACGAAGCTGACGCGCTCGACCGAAAGCTCGCCTTCGGGGCGCGGCAGCGGCATGCCCTTCTCCGTCGTCGGCGCCAGGGCGAGCAGCTCCGTCAGCCGGCGATAGGCGATGCGGGCCGCGACGAGCGACTTCCAGGTGCCGATCGCGTTCTCGACCGGCGCCATGGCGCGGCCGAGGAGGAAGGAGCTGGCGAACATGGCGCCAGGACTCACATCATGCGCGATGACGAGCCAGGCGCCGACGCCCATGATCATGGTCTGCACCAGGAGGCGCAGGAATTTCGACATGGCGAGGATCGCGGCGCCGCGGTTGCCGGCCTGGATCTGCGCCTCGCTCGCCGCGTCGCCGTCGCGCCGCCACAGGCGGATGACGCCGTCGAGCATGCCCATGGAGCGGATGACCTCGGCGTTGCGCAGCGCCGCCTCGGTCCGCTGATGCGTGCGCGTCGCCGCCAAATTGGCGCGGCGGAGCGGCCCCTTGGTCATGACCTCGTTCAAGATGGCGAGAGCGACGAGAACGAGGGCGCCGCCGAGGCCGACGAAGCCCAGCACCCAGTGCAGCGCGAAAAGCGAGACGAGAAAGAGCGGCGCCCAGGGCGCATCGAGGAGCGGCGTGATCGCCGGACCCGTGAGGAAGCCGCGCAGCGTCCCGAGGTCGCGCAGCCCCTGCGCGGCGCGGCCGCCATCGGTGCGCAGCGCCGATTGCAGCGCCCCGCCCAGGACCATCGGCCCCATGCGGTCGTCGAGCCAGGTGCCGATCCGCGCCAGGATCTGCGAGCGGATGCCGTCGATGAGGCTCAGCACCGCGAGCGCGCCGGCCGCGATCACCGTCAGCATGATCAAGGTGTCGTTGCTGCGGCTGGAGAGGACGCGGTCGAAGAGCTGCATCATGTAGAGCGGCGACACCAGCGTCAGCAGGTTGATGCAGAGGCTGAACACCGCGATGACGACGAACGAGCTGGCGCAGGCGCGCAGCGAGCGCTGCAGCTCGGTGTCGCGCGGCTGAGAATGGCTGCCGAATCGGTCCATGTCGCTCCCCTGTCGGTTCAGGCGCCCCGGCCGCGGCCAGGCAGGCGAGGCTTGACGGGGAGGGTCGGCGGCTATGGTTAACGTGCCCTGAAACGCTCTTCCGGGTTTAAAATATTATTTCGTGGCCGCCGGAAAGCCGGCCGGCGCGCGGGACCATCCACCCTCGGTTAAGGATTGGCCGCCTAAGCTGGGCGCTCTCCGGCCGGAGCTAAGACGCGCCTATGACCTTGCCTTCCGCCTTCTCGCTGCCCAAGGGCGACCGGCGCGCCCTCGGCGCGATCGATCCCGCCGTGCTGCAGGGAATTCGGCAGGCGAGCCGCGCCACCCACATCGATTTCGCCTATCTCATGGCGCAGGCCTCGCAGGAGAGCGGCTTCCAGGCCGACGCCAAGGCGAAGACGAGCAGCGCCACCGGGCTCTACCAATTCATCGACTCCACCTGGCTCGACATGGTGCGCCTGCACGGCGCGCAATACGGCATCGGCGATCTGGCGGCGCAGGTGAGAGAGGATGCGAGCGGCCGGTCGGTCGTCGCCGATCCCCAGGTCCGCGCCCGCATCCTCGATTTGCGCAAGGACCCGCAGCTCTCGGCGGCCTTCGCCGCCGAGCTCGCGCGGTCGAACAAGGAGGAGGTGGAGCGCGCGCTCGGCCGCCCGGCCTCAGGGACCGATCTCTACCTCGCGCATTTTCTCGGCGCGGGCGGCGCCACCCAGCTCTTGAAGGCGATCCAGACGAACGGTGCCGTCGCCGCCGCCGACATTCTGCCCGAGGCGGCGGCGGCCAACCGCGCCGTCTTCTACGATGCCAAATCCGGCCAGCCGCGCACCGTCGCGGAACTCTATCGCAGCTTCGCCCAGCGCATCGAGCAGGAGAGCGCCGAGGGGGCGCCGCCCGTTGCCGGCGAGGCGACCGCGCCCGCTTCCGCGGCGCCGAACTGGCTGAAAACCATCGCCGCCCTCGATGGTCCCGGGGCGCCGATCGCCGGCCTTTTCAATGCGATGATCCTCGCGGCCCTGAAGCTGATCGGCAATCGGAACGAGGGGGCCGCCTCTGCCCATCCGCCGGCCGGCGCGGTGCGGCGCGGCTAGAGCTGAGGCTTACGCCGCCGCTCGCCGGCCCGCCGAGAAGCGCTCGGCGCGGGCGCGGCGCGGCTGACGCGGCCCCGGCGGCGGCGCGGGCGCGTCGATCTTGATGTCCATCAGCCGCCGCAGCGTGTCGCGGCCGCGCGACAGGCGCGAGCGCACCGTGCCGACCGGGACGTCGAGCACGACCGCCACTTCCTCATAGCGCATCCCTTCGAGGCCGACGAGGAGAAGGACCTGGCGCTGCTCCTCGGGAAGGCGTTCGAGCGCGCGGTCGAGATCGCGAAGCTGCAGCGACGAGCCTTGCGTCGACTGCACGGTGAGGACGGGGGCCACGTCCTCGACCGGAATGTTGACGCCCTCGCGCACCGAGCGGCGGACGTCGTTGACATGCTGGTTGTGGAGTATGGTGAAGAGCCAGGCCCGCAGGTCGGTGCCGGGCTGCCAGAGATGCGATTTGGCGAGTGCTCGCACGAGACAGCTCTGGACAAGGTCGTCGGCGCGCGTGGCGTCGCGCGTCAAGGCCCGCGCATACCGGCGGAGGCGAGGAATTTCTTTCTCGAGGAGAAGTCCGAATCCTTGCATTTCCTGGCCCTCCTGCCGTGAATTTTCGACCGTCGCAGGCCTTTCGCCTCTCACGACGGTCATCAACATAATTCATTGCTGTAAACCTGGTATGTATGGTTGATAATTCTGCTGTAAAATCTTGTAAACGACGTGTAAGTCTTGCAACTATATGGATGTTAGAGGAATGCTTATGAAGCTGGAGGAAGACTGTTACCGATTGGACTGATTTTGTCTTTCGATTTTAGTCGTGCGCTCGCGGCGTATTCTCGAAAGATCGCCGGTAATGCTGCGGGCGAGCGGCCATCCGGGAAGCCGAACCCTGCCTTGACCGGGTGGTCCTCCCCTCCTATTGTCGCGCGCACGCCGACGCGAGAGCCCGTAGCTCAGTCGGTAGAGCACTTGACTTTTAATCAAGGTGTCGCGGGTTCGATTCCCGCCGGGCTCACCAATATTTCGAAGGACCTGACGCCGAGTCCGGTACACCGGTGACGTCTCCGGGCCGGACACTTTGAATTCTGGCGCGCCCTGCGGGACTCGAACCCACGACCTACCGCTTAGAAGGCGGTTGCTCTATCCAGCTGAGCTAAGGGCGCCCGTCGCGACCACCGGATTCAACGGACCCGGTCATAGCGGAAATTATCGGCATAGCTCTTCGGCTTGAAGGCTTGCTGATGCGGCTCGATCACGACATAGTCGAGCCCCTTCTTCTTGGCGAAGGCGACCGCTTCCTCCAGCGTGTCGAAGCGCAGCCGCACCTGGTTCAAGGTGTCGGCGGCGCTGATCCAGCCCATGAGGGGGTCGGGCTCGCGCTTGCTCGCCTGCTCGTATTCGAGCACCCATTGGCGGGTGAGCGCCCGTCCCGACTGCATCGCCGTCTTCGCCGGGCGAAGGATGCGTGCGCGCGCCATCGACCGATAGGTTCCCTTACATCGTTGCCGGGCATGGTCGGGGCGAGAGGATTCGAACCTCCGGCTTCGAGCTCCCAAAACTCGCGCTCTACCAGGCTGAGCTACGCCCCGGCCGATGGCGGTTGAGATACACGATGACGCCCGCAGGGACAAGGCCCGCGCCCGGGCCCCGGCAAGCCCTTCCCGGGCGGCCAAGGCTTCGCCAGAATGCCGCTCCACCCCGATCCGAGGAGCCGCGATGTCCGCACGCATGCTGCAAATGACGCCCGAATTGGCGCGCTACCTCCACGAGGTCTCGCTGCGCGAAGCCGAGCCGATGCGGCGGCTGCGCGAAGAAACGGCCCGACTGCCGATGGGGATGATGCAGATCGGGCCCGAGCAGGGGCAGTTCATGGCCCTCCTCGTCCGCCTCATCGGCGCCCGGCGCTGCCTCGAGATCGGCACCTTCACCGGCTATTCCGCCCTCGCCGTCGCTCTCGCCCTGCCGCCCGAGGGCCGGGTGCTGTGCTGCGATGTCAGCGCCGAGTTCACCGCCGTGGCGCAGCGCTATTGGGCGGAGGCGGGCGTCGCCGAGCGGATCGAGCTGCGCCTCGCGCCGGCGCGGGAGACGCTGGAGGCGCTCCTCGCCGCCGGCGAGGCCGGCCGCTTCGATTTCGCCTTCATCGACGCCGATAAGGAGAATTACGACCATTATTACGAGGCGGCGCTGCAGCTCGTGCGGCGCGGCGGGCTTATCGCCATCGACAATGTGCTGTGGAGCGGCGCCGTCGCCGATCCGGCGAAGAACGATCCCGAAACCGCCGCGCTGAAGGCGCTCAACCGCAAGCTCCGGGACGACGCGCGGATCGATCTCAGCATGCTGCCGATCGGCGACGGCCTCACCTTGGCGCGCATCCGCTAGGGATCAGCCGAGGAGCTGCAGCAAGGCAGCATCGAAGGCGTCCGCCGCCTCGTACTGCACCCAATGGCCGGCGCCGGCGATGACGAGGAAGGGCGCGCCGGGCTGGACCGCGCGCAGCAGGCGGGCGCGCGCGGCGAGGTCGGCCATCGCGGTGGCGTCGCGCTCGCCCCAGATGCCGGCGAGGCGGGCGGCGACGCGCGGCAGCACGCGGGCGAGCGTGTCGGTCGCGGCGATGAGCGGGCTCTTGGTCCGCCCGCGCTCGGCGTTGAGCGCCTGGAGATGCACGGCGAGCGCGTCGATGCGGGCGGGATCGGCGAGCATCAGCATCGCGAGATTGCCGCGATGAATTTCAGCCCGCGCCTCGTGGCCCGCGACGCCGCGCCAGCTGCGCAGCGGGGCGACGGCGCTGCGCGGCAGACCGAGGCCGCCGGCGCCGACCAACACCAGCGTCCGGCAGCGCGCGCCGAAGCCCGCCGCGACATGCCCGCCCAGCAGCCCGCCGAAGGAGAAGCCGACGAGGTCGAAGGCCTCGCCGTCCGGCAGCACGCGGCGGATGCCGTCGCCGACAATGGCGGCGAGGCTCTCCGCCGTATAGGGTTCGGGCGCCGACGCCGAATCGCCGCAGCCGGGCAGATCGGCGGCGATGACGCGGCGCCGCGCGGCGAGCGCCGGGATGTTGCGCAGCCAATGCGTCCACGAACCGTAGCCGCCATGGAGGAGGACGAGCGGCGCCCCCTTCCCCCATTCGTGCCAGAGCATCCACCCGTCGCCGCAGGGAGTCTCGGCGCGGCGCGCCTGGGCCGCGAGAGCGGCGACGATGCCGGCGGGATCATCGCCGCGGCCCGCCATGCTCAGCCGCTCCGGGCGAAAAGCGGGTGGTCGACGCGGTCGCCGGGCTTGATGCCGAGCCGCTCGGCGGTGCCGCCATTCAGCTCGAGGACGGCCAGCACGGGCGTATCGGAGGTGATGGGCTCCAACGACATCGGGACGGCGCGGGCGTGAATGCCGGTGATGCGCCCGTCGGCCGCGATGAACAGCATATCGAGCGGGATCAGCGTGTTCTTCATCCAGAAGGAGGCGATCTGCGGCCTCGCATATTCGAAGAGCATGCCGGCATCCGGCGGCAGGGAGCGGCGGAACATCAGCCCTTGCGCCATCTGCTCCGGCGTTCGCGCGACCTCGACGGTGAAATGCCGCTTGCCGCCCGCCGTCTCGATCGTCAGCTCCGAGCTCGAGAAGGTTACGAGCTGCGCCTCGACCGGCGTCGTCGCGACCGCGAGCGGATAAAGAAGGGCGAGCAGGATGAGAGCACGAAAGAACGGGATCATACGGCCTCGTCGAGAGATTGGGCGGCGGCGCAGAGCCGCCCGCGATGCAGCTGCACAAGCCGGCTGACATCGTCGCGAATGGACCCGCGACGCGGCGGGTCGGCGAGCGTCGTCATCCAATGCTCCGGCGGATTGCGCCCGGCCCGCCGCGACCAGCTGAGACACCGAAGCACGGTTTCCGCGGCCTCCGGCAGGCGCTCGGGAACGGCATGGCCGGCGAGACAGGCCCAGAGGCCGGCCCAGCAGCGCGCGACCGACCACGGGTTGTAGCCGCCGCCGCCGAGGACGAGAAGGCGGGGCGCCAAGGGCCGCATCGCGGCGACCGCGCGCCAGAGCGCTCCGTTCGACAGCGAAAGACGGCTCAGCGGATCATCGTCGAGCGCATCGGCGCCGCATTGCAGGACGATGAGCTCGGGCGCGACGGCGAGCGCGAGCGGGCGCATCAGCTCATCGACGATGAACGCCAGCTCGTCGTCGTGAAAGCCTGCCGGAACCGGCAGGTTGTAAAGATTGCCGCAGCCATGCTCGGCGACGCCGCCGGTCTTGGGCCAGCGCCCCTCCTCGTGCACGGAGAGAATGGTGACGCGCGGCTCGGCGGCGAAGGCGTCCGCGACGCCGTCGCAGTGATGCGCGTCGAGATCGAGGTAGAGGACGCGCCGCACGCCGCCGTCGAGGGCGCGCAGCATCGCCAGCACCGGGTCGTTGAGATAGCAGAACCCCGAGGCGCGATCGCGGCGGCCATGATGCGTGCCGCCCGCCGGATTGTGGACGACGCTCGCCTCGCCGGCGAGCAGCAGGTCGATGGCGAGGAGGCTCCCGCCGCAGGCGGTCGCCGGGCGCGAGAAGATCTCGGGAAAGACGGGATTGCCGTTGCAACCGATATTGAAGCGCCGCGCCTCCTCCGGGGAGACGCGCCGCGTCGCCTCGGCGCGCCGGAGCGCGCCGAGGTAGGCGCGGTCATGGAAGCGGGCGAGCGCCTCGACGGAGGCGCACGGGCTGTCGAGATAGGCGCCGGGCTCGATCCAGCCCAGCGCATGGACGAGATCGATCACGGTCGAGACGCGCGGGATCGCCAGCGGATGCCGCCCGCCGTAGGACGAGGTCCGATAGATCTCGCTGCCGATGAAGCGGGCGCCCGAGGCCATGGGCGTGGAGTTAATCCGGAGGGAGGAGCAGGGTCAATCGCCACCGCGCGGACGGCGGCCCGCCATGGGCCTCAACCCTTCTTCGGCGTCGCGATCGGCGGCAGGGATTTCAGATAGACGATGAGCGCGTGCAGATCGCCCTCGCTCAGCTTGCCGGTGCCCTTCACCACCTCGGCCATGCCGGAGCCGACGACGTCGCCGGCCGGCGTCAGCCCGTCCTTCAGCAGCGTCGCGATGTCGTCATCGCTCCATTTCCCGATTCCGGTCTGCGGGTCGGGCGTGATGTTCGGCGCCTTCTGCCCATCCGGCCCTTGCGGGTTGCCGGAAAAGGCGCGGCTCTGCTGCAGGCCGCCGAGAAAGTTGCGGGGCGTGTGGCACTCGCCGCAATGCGCCACCGCATTGACGAGGTAGTCGCCGCGGTTCCAGGCGGCGTCCTTGCCGGCGACGGGCCGGAGCGGCCCTTCGCTGAAATAGAGAAGCCGCCAGCCGAGCAGGGTGAAGCGAAAGGAGAAGGGGAATTTCAAATCATGCGGCTTGCTCGGCGCGGCAACCGGCGGCTGCGCCATCAGATAGGCGTAGAGGTCCGCAATGTCGCCGTCGCTCATGCCGGTGAAGGAAGGGTAGGGAAAGGCCGGGTAGTAATAGAAGCCGGAAGGCGAGATGCCCTGGCGCAGCGCCCGCTTGAAATCGGCAAGGCTCCAGCCGCCGATGCCGTGCTCCTTGTCGGGCGTGATGTTGGGCGTGAAGAACGTGCCGAAGGGCGTCGGCAGCGCGCGCCCGCCGGCGAGCGGCTTGCCCTTGTTCTTCACGTCAGTGTGGCAGCCGGCGCAATCGGCGACCTCGAAAATGTATTGGCCGCGCTTCACCGCGTCGGACTCTGCATCGGCGGCGCGCGCCCCCGACGCCGACAAGAGGAGGGCGGCGACGGCCCATGCAAGCCTCGGGAAAACAGGGCGCCTCGCATTTTCCATCGTGGTCGTCCAACCCTCCTTCAGGAACGGCCCAGCGGAGCGATAAGACGCCTCGCGGCGCGGCGCCGCAAGAGGGGCGGCTCCGCCGCCGGCTAGGAGGGACCATGAACGGCGGAGCCTGCCGCAGCCTGCTCGCACAGCCTGCACCCGACGAGACCGCGCCCATGCCCTCCCTATTCCCGCGGCGCCGCAAATTTTTCGCGGCTTCGCGCGCGAGTTCCCAGTCGCGAGTTCCCAGCGCGGCCGCGCTCTGCTAGGAGAGCATCGCAGGCGAACGGGACGGGAGCGGCGCAATGGACGAGGCGAAGCGGCATCACCCGGCCACCCTCGCGGCGCAGGCGCTGGGCTGGATCGACGAGGCGACCAAGGCGGTGGTGCCGCCCGTGCACTTCTCGACGACCTTCATCCGCGACCCCGACAATCAATATCGCAGCGGCCGCTCCTACGCGCGGCCGAAGAATCCAAGCTTCGAGCAGCCGGAGGCCGTGCTGGCGGCGCTCGAAGGCGGGACGGAGTGCCTCCTCTTCGCCTCGGGCATGGCGGCGGCGACGGCGGTCTTTCTCGCCCTCGCGCCGGGCGATCACGTGGTGGCGCCGCGCGTCATGTATTGGGGGCTGCGCAAATGGCTGCAGGGATACGCGCGCGACTGGGGGCTCGACATCGACTTCGTCGACGGCGCCAGCAGCGAGGCGATCGCTGCCGCGGTCCGGCCGGGCCGGACCAAGCTCGTCTGGATCGAGAGTCCGGCCAATCCGACCTGGCTCGTCACCGACATCGCCGCCGCCGCCGAGATCGCGCACCGCGCCGGGGCGCGCCTTGCCATCGACAGCACGGTCGCGACCCCGGTGCTGACGCGCCCGCTCTCGCTCGGCGCCGACATCGTCATGCATGCGGCAACGAAATACCTCAACGGCCATAGCGACGTCGTCGCCGGAGCGCTGGTGACGGCCCGGCAGGACTCGTTCTGGGAGCGCATCGCCGCCATCCGCACCAACCAGGGCGCCATTCTCGGCTCGCTCGAAGCCTGGCTGCTGCTGCGCGGCATGCGAACGCTGTTCCTCCGCGTCGAGCGGAGCTGCCGCTCGGCGCAGCGCATCGCCGAGCATTTTGTCGGCCATCCGCGCGCCGCCGCCGTGCTCTATCCCGGCCTTCCGGATCATCCCGGGCACGCCGTCGCCGCCCGGCAGATGACGGGCGGCTTCGGCGGCATGCTGTCGCTGCGCGTCGCCGGCGGCGAGGCCGCGGCGATCGCGGCGGCGGCTCGCGTCCGCCTGTGGAAGCGGGCGACTTCCCTGGGCGGCGTCGAAAGCCTCGTCGAGCACCGCGCCTCGGTCGAGGGCCCGGACACCCCCTGCCCGCCCGACCTCCTCCGCCTTTCCGTCGGCATCGAGGACCCGGCCGACCTCATCGACGACCTCGACCAGGCACTGTCGAGCGGAAATTGAGGGCATCTGCCCGCCTCGGCGGAGGCGAGGCCGATTGCCGCGACAATTCGGTAAATTGAACGGTAAGGAACAATCGTATAGACATGATCCGAGTCGAAGCGGACTGTCGTCTCTGCTTCGTCCTGCAAGCAGAGCCAGGTCCTTTCAGCAGCGAGCGGGTCCGGACAAAGACAACAACAATGACATCCTCCGCACCCGAGCTGCCGTCGCGGGCCCGCGAAGGCTCGCCTGCCGCCGCCCTTTGGCGCGGCCTCGACTACGACCGCCTTGCCCTCGCCCTCCTTCTCGCCGCCCTCGCCCTCGCCCTCGCGACATTCCGCGACTACGGCGTCACCTGGGACGAGGACGTCCACTTCGCCTATGGCTATCAGGTCGTCTCCTACTACGCCTCGCTCTTCCATGACCGCAGCGCGCAGTCCTGGATGCCGCTCGCCTATTACGGCGCCGCTTTCGATGCCGCGACGGCCCTGCTGGCGCCGATCTCGCCGCTCGGCCCCTACGAGACGCGGCATCTCCTCAATGTCCTTGTCGGGCTCCTCGGCGTCGCCGGCTGCTGGAAGCTCGGGCGGGCGCTGGCCGGGCCGCGTGCCGGCTTCTGGGCGGCGCTCCTGCTCCTGCTCATGCCGAACTACTACGGCCATATGTTCAACAATCCGAAGGACATCCCCTTCGCGACGGCGACAGTCTGGGGCCTCTACTACATCGTCCGCCTGCTGCCGGAGTTGCCGCGCCCGCCGCTCGGCCTGACGCTGCGGCTCGGGCTAGCGATCGGCCTCGGCCTCGGCGTTCGCGTCGGCGCCCTCCTCCTCCTCTGCTATCTCGCGCTTGCCATCGCCCTTCTCCTCGCCTGGCGCGCCTTCGAACAGCGGCGGCCGGCGCTGCTGTGGGCCGAGGGGCGCCTCCTCCTGCTGCGCATCGCCCTCCCGGTCCTCGCCGTCGCCTATCCCATCATGCTCATCTGCTGGCCGTGGGCGCAGCTCGATCCGATCGGCAATCCGCTCCGCGCCCTCGCCGAGTTCAGCCAGCACCCCTTTCCCTACCCGACGCTTTTCGAGGGCCGCTACTATCCGGCGCCGAAGCTGCCGCTCGATTATCTGCCCGTCCATGTCCTGCTGAAGCTGCCGGAGCTGGTGCTGGCGCTGCTCCTTTGCGGCACGATGCTGGCGCTGGCGCGGCTGCGAGCATGGCGGGAACTCGCGCCGAGCCGCCTCATCGGCCTCGGCCTCGTCGTCTTCGCCGCGCTCTTTCCCGTCCTCTACGCCGTCGCCATCCACGCCGTCCTCTTCGACGGCATGCGCCATTTCCTCTTCGTGCTGCCGCCGATCGCCTGCGTCGGCGGCGTGGCGCTCGACGCCGTCGCCCGCTGGTTCGACGGCGGCGACGCGACGCCGCGCCGCCTCGCCGCCGGCGCCCTCGGCCTCTACCTCGCCTTCCATGTCGGGCTGATGGTGCGCCTCCACCCCGACCAGTATGTCTACTACAACGCGCTCGTCGGCGGCGTCCCCGGCGCCGCCGGACGCTTCAAGCTCGATTACTGGGCCAATTCCTATGACGAGGCGGTGCACGGCCTCGTCCGTTACCTGAAGCAGCGCGACGGCGGGCGCTTCGCCGCCACCACCTATCATGTCGCGGTCTGCGGTCCGCCCGGCTCCGCCACCTATTACTTTCCGAAGAACCTGGTCTATGAGAGCGATTGGCGCCGCGCCGATTTCTACATCGCCTTCACCAAGGACAATTGCAACCGCTCCGTGCCCGGCCGCGAAATCTATCGTGTGGAGCGCATCGGCACGCTGCTCTCGGCCGTCCTCGATCTGCGCCACCCGCAAATCACGGCGGCGCCGCAAATTCATGCCGCGGTGGGGACGGCGCAAACCGAAAGGACAATGCAGCGCTGAGGCCGCGGAGGCTGCGCAGGGGCCGCGGAGTGTGAATTGCTTGCGCCCGCGGCGCAGCCTCAGCGACCTCAGCGCTGACCTTCTCTATAGAAAAATCCAGGAAGTGGCGGCGAAGAGCGGCAGGAGGCACAGCGCCGCCCAGGCGACATAGCCGAAGAAGCTCGGCATCTTGGTGCCGCTGCGCTCGGCGATCGAGCGGACCATGAAGTTGGGCGCGTTGCCGATATAGGTGAGGGCGCCGAAGAAGACGGCCCCCGCCGAGATCGCGACGAGCGTCGAGGCGAGCGGCCCCGTCAGCCGCGCCGCATCGCCGCCGGCGAGGTTGAAGAAGAGGAGATATGTGGGCGCGTTGTCGAGGACGGCCGAAAGCAGTCCCGTCGCCCAGAAATAGGCGCGGTCGTCGGGGATGCCGCCCGGATTGACGAGCGGCACCAGCGCTGCCGCCGCGCCTGCCGTGCCCGCGCGCAGCATGGCGAGGACCGGAGCGATGGTGATGAAGATCGCGGCGAAGAGGATCGCGACTTCGCTCATGGGCGCCCAGTCGAACTCGTTCGCCTGACGGATTTGCGGGCGGGTGAAGCGCAACGACAGGAGGGCGATCGCAAGGAGCGCGAGGACCGCCAGAAGGCGTGGCAGCGGCAGCCCCGCCCCGGCCAGCTCGATGACGGTCTCGCTTCGCCAGGTGCCGCTCGCCATCACCACGGCGACGATGGCGAGGAGCAGCACCAGGTTGATCTTGCCGGTAACGCCCAGCCGCTCGAACTCGGCGAGCGGCGCCGGATCGCCGGCCGGCGCGCGGCGGTGGTGATAGCTGTCGAGCGCGAAGAATAGCAGCAGCAGGACGGAGCCGGCGAAGATCATCGGCGCCAAGAGGTTCTGCGTCGGCCAGGCGAAGGGCACGCCGGCGATGAAGCCGAGGAAGAGCGGCGGATCGCCGAGCGGCGACAGCGCGCCGCCGATATTGGCGACGAGAAAGATGAAGAAGACGAAGACGTGCCGCTTGTGCCGGCGCCGGCGGTTGGCGCGGATCAAGGGCCGGACGAGGAGGAGGGCGGCGCCCGTCGTGCCGGTGACGCTCGCCGCCAGGGTCCCGGCGAGCAGCAGGAGCGTGTTGACGGCGGGCGTGCCGCGCAAGGTGCCGGTGAGGCGGACGCCGCCCGCGACGGTGTAGAGCGCGCCGAGCAGCACGACGAAGGGGAGATAGTCGGCGAGGAGCGCCTCGGCCGCGAGATGCGCCGCCGGGGCGAAGCCGTGCAGAGCCGCGAAGGGAAGGAGGAAGGCGAGCGCCCAGCCCGCTGCGATCTTGCCGAAATGCGCGTGCCAGACGCGCGGCGCCGCGAGCGGCGCCAGCGCGATCGCGAGAATGAGGCCGACGAAGGGCAGCGCCCAGACGAGACCGAGGCCGGCGCCGAGATCGGACATCGCTCGCAAGGGGTCTCCCTTGGTAAAGGCGGGGCGGTCGTTCTCCTAACATGCGGCAGGCGCGTACCGCACCCGCCCTTGTCGCCGCCCCGTCCGCCCGCTAGCTTCCGGCCGAAGTCGGAGGAGCCTCATAATGGACATGACGGGCGAATACAGCATCCCGGCCGCGCGCCAGCGCGTTTGGGAGGCGCTCAACGATCCCGAGATCCTGAAACAGTGCATTCCGGGCTGCGAGGAGATCGAGAAGCTGTCGCCGGTCGAATGGACGGCCAAGGTCACCGCCAAGGTGGGTCCGGTCAAGGCGAAGTTCGGCGGCAAGGTGACCCTGTCCGACCTCGACCCGCCCAATGGCTACACCATCACCGGCGAGGGCACGGGCGGCGCGGCCGGCTTCGCCAAGGGCGGGGCCAAGGTCAAGCTCAGCGACGAGGCGGCCGGCGGAACCCTGCTCTCCTATACCGTCCAGGCGCAGGTCGGCGGCAAGCTGGCGCAGATCGGCTCCCGCCTCATCGACGGCGCCTCGCGCAAGATGGCGGACGATTTCTTCGCGCGCTTCGCCGCCATCGTCGGCGGCGAAGCGGCCAAAGCGGGCGCCGCCGGCGAAGCGGCCGCCGAGCCTGCGATTTCGCCGGCGCCGCCCGCCGCCCCGGCGCCGCCTCCCGCCGCGGCGGCGGCGCCTCGCTCCGAGCCGGCTGCCGCTCCCGCTGCCCCGGCGCAAGCCAGCGCGCGCTTGTCGCCCATCGCCTGGGTCGTCGCCCTCGCCGTCATCGTCATCGTCATCCTCTACCTCTTCGCGCATTGAGGGCGGCGCGCGGCGCGCCGAAGGCGGCCGGCGGGTTCGGCTTGACCCGAAGCAGGCCGCGCACGAAACTGGTTAAAACCGCGTGCCCTCGCGGCCGCGGAGCGGCGACATTTCACCAGGGAGAAGCGACATGCCCAGCAGCGTTCGCATGACTGTGAACGGCAAGGCGGTGTCGGGGACGGTCGAGCCCCGCACCTTGCTCGTCCAGTTCCTGCGCGAGCATCTCGGCCTCACCGGCACGCATGTCGGCTGCGACACGAGCCAGTGCGGCGCCTGCGTCGTCCATGTCGACGGCGTCTCGGTGAAGAGCTGCACCATGCTGGCCGTGCAAGCCGAGGGCGCCAAGGTCACGACGATCGAGGGCCTCGCCAATGGCGGGCTCCATCCGATGCAGGCCGCCTTCCATGAGCATCATGGTCTGCAATGCGGCTTCTGTACGCCGGGCATGATCATGAGCGCCATCGACCTGGTGAAGCACAACAGCGACCCGAGCGAGCAGGAGATCCGCGAGTGGCTCGAGGGCAATATCTGCCGCTGCACCGGCTACCATAACATCGTCAAGTCGATCAAAGCCGGCGCCGCCGCCATGCGGGGGGCGACAAAATGAGCGAGACCGGCATCGGCGCCGCCGTGCGGCGCAAGGAAGATTTCCGTTTCCTCACCGGCCAGGGCACCTATACGGACGACATCAACCGCCCGGGCCAGCTCCACGCCGTCATCCTGCGCAGCCCGCATGCCCATGCGGCGATCCGCGGGATCGATACCGCCGCCGCCGCGGCGGCGGCGGGCGTCGTCGCCGTCTTCACCGCCAAGGACATGGCGGCGGACGGGGTGGGCGGGCTGCCTTGCGGCTGGCAGATCCATTCGAAGGACGGCTCGCCCATGATCGAGCCGCCGCATCCGGCGCTCGCCACGGACCGCGTCCGCCATGTCGGCGACCCGGTCGCCGTCGTCATCGCCGAGACGAAGGCGCAGGCGCGCGAGGCCGCCGAGCTCATCGCCGTCGATTACCAGCCGCTGCCGGCGGTCGCCTCCGCCGCCGAGGCGCAGAAGCCGGGCGCGCCGCAGCTCTTCGACGCGGCGCCCGGCAATCTCTGCTTCGACTGGCATCTCGGCGACAAGGCGCAGGCGGACGCCGCCTTCGCCAGGGCGGCGCATGTGGCGAAGCTCGACATCGTCAACAACCGCCTCATTCCCAACGCCATGGAGCCGCGCGCCGCGATCGGCGAGTACGACAAGGCGACGGGCGAGTACACGCTCTATACGACGAGCCAGAACCCGCATGTCATTCGCCTCCTGATGGGCGCCTTCGTGCTCCACATCCCCGAGCACAAGCTCCGCGTCGTCGCGCCCGATGTCGGCGGCGGCTTCGGCTCAAAGATCTACCACTATGCCGAGGAGGCGATCGTCACCTGGGCGGCCGGCAAGGTGAGGCGGCCGGTCAAATGGACGGCCGACCGCTCCGAGAGCTTCATGTCCGACGCGCATGGCCGCGATCACGCGACCCATGCCGAGCTCGCCCTCGACAAGGACGGCAAGTTCCTCGGCCTCAAAGTCTCGACAATCGCCAATATGGGCGGGTATCTCTCGACCTTCGCGCCGGCGATCCCGACATATCTCTACGCGACCTTGCTCGCCGGGACCTATACGACGCCGGTCATCTACTGCGAGGTCAAGGCGGTCTTCACCAACACCGTGCCGGTCGATGCCTATCGCGGCGCCGGGCGGCCGGAAGCCACCTACATTCTGGAGCGCCTCGTCGACACGGCGGCGCGCGAGATGCGGATCGACCCGGCGGAGCTCCGCCGCCGCAACTTCATCCCGAAGGACGCCTATCCCTACCAGACGCCGGTCGCCCTGCAATACGACAGCGGCGACTATTTCACGACTCTCGACAAGGCGCTGGCGGCGGCGGATTACGCCGGCTTCGCCCGGCGCCGCGACGAGGCGGCGCGGCGCGGAAAACTGCGCGGCATCGGCCTTGCGACCTATATCGAGGCCTGCGGCATTGCGCCCTCGGCGGTCGCGGGCTCGCTCGGCGCCAGGGCCGGGCTCTATGAAGCCGCGGAAATCCGCGTGCATCCGACGGGCAGCGTCACGGTCTTCACCGGCTCGCACAGCCACGGCCAGGGCCACGAGACGACCTTCGCGCAGCTCGTCGCCGACCGCCTCGGCATTCCCATCGAGAATGTCGAGGTGAGCCACGGCGACACCGACAAGATCCCCTTCGGCATGGGGACCTACGGCTCGCGCTCGCTCGCCGTCGGCGGCAGCGCCATCGTCAAGGCGCTCGACAAGGTGGTGGCGAAGGGCCGCAAGATCGCGGCGCACCTCCTCGAAGCGGCGGAAGCCGACATCCAGTTCAAGGACGGCAAATACGTCGTCGAGGGCACCGACCGCGCGAAGAGCTTCGGCGAGGTCGCCCTCACCGCCTATGTGCCGCACAACTATCCGATCGAGGAGCTGGAGCCCGGTCTCGACGAGAGCGCCTTCTACGACCCCAAGAACTTCACCTTCCCTTCGGGCGCCCATGTCGCGGAAGTCGAGATCGATCGCGACACCGGCATCGTCGAGCTCGTCAATTTCACCGCTTGCGACGATTTCGGCCGGATCATCAACCCGCTCATCGTCGAAGGCCAGGTGCATGGCGGGCTGGTTCAGGGCATCGGCCAGGCGCTGCTCGAGAATTGCGTCTACGACCCCGAGGGGCAGCTCCTCACCGGCTCCTACATGGATTACTGCATGCCGCGGGCGAGCGACGTCCCGTCCTTCGCAGTCTCGACCAATACGACGCTCTGCACGCACAACCCGCTCGGCGTCAAAGGCTGCGGCGAGGCGGGCGCCATCGGCGCGCCGGCAGCGGTGATGAATGCCGTCCTCGACGCGCTGTCGCCGCTCGGCATCCGGCACCTCGACATGCCGGCCAGCCCCGAGCGGGTCTGGCGCGCGATCCAGCAGCACAGCCTGGCGCAAGCCGCGGAATAAGGGAGAAGACCGATGTACGACTTTTCCTACCACAAGCCGTCGAGCCTCGCCGAGGCGGCCAAGGCGCTGGGCAGCGCCGAGGACGGCAAGCTGATGGCGGGCGGCATGACGCTCATCCCGACCTTGAAGCAGCGCCTGGCGCGCCCTTCCGATGTGATCGACCTCGGCGGCATCGTCGAGCTGAAGGGAATTCGCCGCGCCGGCAACGCGCTCGTCATCGGCGCCATGGCGAGGCACGCCGAAGTCGCGCATTCCGATGTCGTGCGCAGCGCCATTCCGGCCCTCGCCGAGCTCGCCGAAGGGATCGGCGATCCGCAGGTGCGCAATCGCGGCACGATCGGCGGCTCAATCGCCAATGCCGACCCGGCGGCGGACTACCCCGCCGCCGTGGTCGGGCTCGGCGCGACGGTCGAGACCAACAAGCGCAAGATCGCCGCCGACGACTTCTTCAAGGGCCTCTTCGAAACGGCGCTCGAGGATGGCGAGATCGTGACCGCGGTCAGCTTCCCCATCCCGGAAAAAGCGGCCTATATGAAGTTCCCGAACCCCGCCTCGCGCTATGCGATCGTCGGCGCCTTCGTCGCCAAGACCGGCGGCGGGGTCAGGGTGGCGGTGACCGGCGCCGGCCCCTCGGTCTTCCGCGTCGCGGCCATGGAGCAGGCGCTCGCCAAATCCTTCACGCCCGACGCCATCAAGGACATCAAGGTCGCGGCGGACGGCCTCAATGCCGATATCCATGCCAGCGCCGAATACCGCGCCCATCTCGTCACCGTCATGGCCCGCCGCGCCGTCGCCGCCGCGGCGGGGTGAGAATGCCTCCATATCCCCGCAATCTCCCTCCCTCTCCCGTTTACGGGAGAGGGCCGGGGTGAGGGCAAGGCAGCGCCCGGATCGAGCAAGACAACTTCGAGCCAATCAAACCGATGTCGAACGCCGGTTTTGGTTTGAGTTGAGAGGGTGCCGCTTCGATGGCCACACATTCCGCCGGCAGGTTCCGATCGGTCCGTTCATTATCGGTTTTGCATGCTGGCGAGCCTCATTGATCGTCGAACTCGACGGCGGCCAGCACGCCTGTTCCACAACTGCCGATGATCGCCGGACGAAATGGCTCAGCCAGAATGGTTGGCGGGTTATCCGGTTCTGGAACAATGAGGTGATCGAGAATTTATCAGGCGTTCAGGAGACAATCGCTGCCGCGCTTGTCTCCTCCAACGCTCGCCCTCACCCCGGCCCTCTCCCGCACACGGGAGAGGCAGATACATAATGAGCCCATGAACGAGCGAACCGCCGCCTCTGCCACCCTCCCCGCCTCCGTCGGCGCGACGCTGGAGCTGCTCGCGCGCGGCGACTACGTCGCCGATCGCAGCCTCGCGACCGCCGTCTACCTCGCGCTCACCTTGCGCCGACCGCTCTTCCTCGAAGGCGAGGCCGGGGTGGGCAAGACCGAGATCGCCAAGGTTCTGGCGACGGCGCTCGGCCGGCAGCTCATCCGCCTGCAATGCTATGAAGGGCTCGACGTCGCCTCGGCCGTCTATGAATGGAACTATGCGCGGCAGATGATCGAGATCCGCCTCGCCGAGGCGGGGCAGGAAGGCCGCGACACCGTCGAAGAGGAGATTTTCTCCGAGCGCTTTCTCATCAAGCGCCCGCTCCTCCAGGCGCTGGAGCCGGCGCTCGGCGGCGCGCCCGTGCTGCTGATCGACGAGCTCGACCGCACCGACGAGCCGTTCGAGGCGTATCTCCTCGAAGTGCTCTCCGATTTCCAGGTCACGATTCCCGAGATCGGCACGGTCAAGGCGGCCGAGCCGCCCATCGTCGTCATCACCTCGAACAGGACGCGCGAAATTCACGACGCCCTCAAACGGCGCTGCTTCTACTACTGGGTCGACTATCCCGATGCGAAGCGCGAGCTGGAGATCCTGAAGGTGAAGGCGCCGGGCGCGGCCGCTGCGCTCAGCCGCGAGGTCGTAGGTTTCGTGCAGAAGCTGCGCGGCGCCGATCTCTTCAAGCTGCCGGGAGTCGCTGAGACGATCGACTGGGCGCATGCGCTCATGCAGCTCGACGTGCTGACGCTGACGCCGGAGGCGATCAACGACACGCTGGGCGTGCTGCTCAAATACCAGGACGACATCGCCAAGATCCAGGGCAGCGAAGCGCTGCGCCTCCTCGAGCAGGTGAAGGCGGAGCTCGCGGCGGCGCAGTGAGCGGCCACCTCCTCGCCAATCTCATGCATTTCGCGCGCACCCTGCGCGCCGCGGGGCTGCCGATCGGGCCCGGCAAGGTGCTGGCCGCGGCCGAGGCGGTGCAGGCCGTCGGCATCGCCGATCGGCAGGATTTCTACTGGACGCTCCACGCCGTCTTCGTCAATCGCCGCGACCAGCTTCCGCTCTTCGACCAGGCCTTCCACATCTTCTGGCGCAACCCGCGGCTTCTCGAAAAGATGCTGTCCCTGGTGCTGCCGCCGCTTCCGAGCGAGGGGCTGCCGCAGGGCGAGGAGATGATGCGCCGCCTCGCCGAAGCCATGCATGCCGGCGAGAACGGCGCCGGCGGCGAGGCGCTGCCGGACGAGATCGAGCTCGACGCGGCCATGACCTTCTCCGACCGCGAGCTGCTGCGCGAGATGGATTTCGAGAAAATGTCGCTCGAGGAGCTGGCGCAGGCGAAGGCGGCGCTGAAGCGCATGCGCCTCCCGGAGCTGGCCGTGCCGACGCGGCGCTTTCGTCCCGACCCGGCGGGCGCCAGGGCCGATATGCGGGCGACGTTGCGCGCGGCGCTCCGGGCCGGGGGGCTTCTCGCGCTGCGCCGCAAGCGGCGGCAGACGCGACCGCCGCCGCTCGTCATCCTCTGCGACATCTCCGGCTCGATGAACCGCTACAGCCGCATCTTCCTTCACTTCATGCATGCGGTCACCAACGACCGCGACCGCGTCCACACCTTCCTCTTCGGCACGCGCCTCACCAATGTCACGCGCTATCTGCGCCACAAGGATGTCGATGTGGCGCTCGACCGCGTCGCGGGCGCCGTCGCGGACTGGTCGGGCGGCACGCGCATCGGCCAGTGCCTCGCCGAGTTCAACCGCCGCTGGTCGCGCCGCGTCCTCGGCCAGGGCGCCGTCGTGCTCTTCATCAGCGACGGGCTCGACCGCGATGCCGGCGACGGGCTCGGCAAGGAGATGGACCGGCTGCACAAATCCTGCCGCCGCCTCATTTGGCTCAATCCGCTGTTGCGCTATGCCGCCTTCGAGCCAAAATCATTGGGGATGCGCGCCATTCTCCCGCATGTCGACGAGTTCCGACCCGTGCACAGTCTGGCGAGCCTCGACGATCTGGCGGCGCAGCTCAACCGCCCGGCGCCGCGGCGCCTCGAAGCCGCCGCGGCCTGGCGAAAGCCGGTCGCCCGCGCGGCGGAGGAGAGAATGCATGCTTAGCCACGAAGGCACGAAGGCCCCCAAGAAACCAAGTCCTTCGTGTCTTCGTGGTGCAATCGTTGTTGTTGGCCTTCGGCCGCATGAAGGAGTTCACGGATGGATGATCGGCAGCAGATCGTGAAGCAGGTGGAAGACTGGCGCGCGGCCGGCAAGGGCGTCGCCCTGGCGACGGTCGTCACCACCTGGGGCTCCTCGCCGCGGCCGGTCGGCTCGAAGCTGGCGGTGGCCGAAGGCGGCGCCTTCGTCGGCTCGGTCTCGGGCGGGTGCATCGAAGGAGCGGTCGTGCAGGAGGCGCTCGACGCCATCCGCGACGGCAAGCCGCGCCTCCTCGATTTCGGCGTCACCAACGAGCAGGCCTGGGAAGTCGGCCTTGCCTGCGGCGGCAAGGTCCAGGTCTATGTCGAGCGCGTCGAATGAAGCTCGACTTCGCCCGCGCGGCCCTGGCCGCCGCCGCCGCCGGCCGCTCGGCGGCGATCGCGACGAACCTCAGATCCGGTCTTCAGACGCTCGTAGAAGGCTCTGACCGAACGGGTGATCTTGCGCTCGACCAGGCCTGCCTCGCGGCGATCGAAGCGGCGGTTCGCGACGACCGCAGCACGACCATCGACACCGCCGAAGGCCCGGTCTTCATCGAGGTCTTCAATCCGAGCCTGCGCTGCCTCGTCGTCGGCGCCGTCCACATCGCCCAACCCTTGGCGCAGATGGCGGCGCTCGCCGGCTATGCCGTCACCATCATCGACCCCCGCAGCGCCTTTGCGAGCGAGGCGCGCTTTCCCGGCGTCAGCCTGTCGACCGAATGGCCGGACGACGCCTTCGCCGTGCTCCGCCCGGACCGGCGGACCGCGATCGTGACCTTGACGCACGATCCCAAGATCGACGACCCGGCGCTGACGGCGGCGCTGCGTTCGGACGCCTTCTATATCGGCGCGCTCGGCTCGAAGAAGACGCATGCGGCGCGCTGCCGTCGCCTCGCCGAGGCGGGGTTCGGCGAGCGCGACCTTGCCCGCATCCACGGTCCGGTCGGGCTCGATATCGGCGCCCTCTCGCCGGCCGAGATCGCCGTGTCGATCCTCGCCCAGATCACGGCGACCTTGCGCGCCGACCGGGTCAAGGCGCGCGCGGCGGCATGAGCGGGACGCGATGAACTTCGGCGAAGCCCCCGTCGGCGCCGCGGCAGGCGCTATCCTCGTCCACAGCATCCGCGCCGGCGGACGTACCTTCAAGAAAGGGCGCGTGCTGACCGAGGAGGATACGGCGGCTCTCGCCGCGGCGGGCGTCAACGCGGTCGTCGTGGCCCGGCTCGAGCCGGGTGAGCTCGGCGAGGACGAGGCGGCGAGCCTTCTCGCCCGCGCCGTCGCCGGCGAGCATCTCGCCGTCGCCGACGCCTTCACCGGCCGCGCCAATCTTCACGCCGAGCGCCGCGGCCTCGTCGTCCTCGACCGGGAACGGCTCGACGCCTTCAACCTCGTCGACGAGGCTGTGACTTTGGCGACGCTGCCCCCCTTCGCCATCGTCGAGCCGAAGCAGATGGTGGCGACGATCAAGATCGTGCCCTTTGCGGTGCCGCGCGCGATCGTCGAACGCTGCGCCGCGATCGCCGGCGGAGATGGCGCGCTGCTCCGCCTCGCGCCGTTCCGGCCGCTCGATGTGGCGCTCATCCAGACGCGCCTTCCCGGCCTCAAGGAAACGATTCTCGACAAGACCGTCGAGGTGACGCGGGCCCGCCTCGCCTCGCTCGGCAGCACGCTCCGCAGCGAGGCGCGCTGCGCTCACACCGTCTCCGAGCTGGCCGCGGCCATCGCCCAGGCGGCGCCGGCCCGACCCGATCTCCTCCTCATCGCCGGCGCCTCGGCGATCGTCGACCGGCGCGACGTCATCCCGGCCGCCCTCGTCGCGAGCGGCGGCGAGATCCGCCATTTCGGCATGCCGGTCGATCCCGGCAACCTGATCCTGCTCGGACGCCTGCACGACAAGCCGGTCCTCGGCCTCCCCGGCTGCGCGCGCTCGCCCAAGGAGAACGGCTTCGACTGGGTTCTGCAGCGCCTCGCCGCCGGTCTCGAGGTCGCGCCGGCGGACATCATGCGGATGGGCGCGGGCGGGCTCCTCGCCGAGATTCCGAGCCGGCCGCTGCCGCGCGCCGCGGCGGCCCCGGAGAAGCCGCCGGCGGCAGCGCCGGGACCGCCGCGGATCGCCGCCCTCATCCTCGCCGCGGGGCAGTCGCGGCGCATGGGGGAGGTGAACAAGCTCCTCATCGAGATCGAGGGCAAGCCGATGGTCAGGCGCGTCGCCGAGACCGTGCTCGCCTCGCGGGCGGCGCCCGTCTTCGCCGTGCTCGGGGCATGAGCGCGACCGGTGCGCGCGGCGCTCGGCGGCATGCGGGTGCGCTGCGTCTACAATCCCGATTACGCCGAGGGCATATCGAGCTCGCTGCGGCGCGGCCTCGCGGCGCTGCCGCCCGATATCGACGGCGCGCTCGTCTGCCTCGGCGACATGCCGCTCGTCGATGCCGCCGCCATCGACCGGCTGATCGCGGCCTTCAATCCGCTCGAGGGCCGCGCCATCATCGTGCCGACGCGGCGTGGCAAGCGCGGCAATCCGGTGCTGTGGGCGCGGCGCTTCTTCGCCGAGATGCAGGACGTCTCGGGAGATGTCGGCGCCCGCCACCTCATCGGCGCCTATCCCGAATGCGTCGCCGAGATCGAGACCGGCGGCGACGGCGTGCTGCTCGACATCGACACGCCGGAGGCGCTTTCGCGCTTTCTCGCCGGGCCGCGCGTCGAGGCATGAAGCGCCGGCGCGGGTTGCGCCGGCACGAAATTACCATCGCAACGGAATAAGCCGCCGGCCTCGGCCGTTACGGGCGTGCAATCGGGTTCCATCGCAACAAGAAGGATGGGAAGGATGAGCTCGTTGGTCGGCGCTCTCACGGTCGCCAGCACCCTCTTCGGCCTCCTGCTCGGCCAAATCTCCGCCGGCGCCGAGATGCTGGGCGTCCTCATCGCGGCAACGGTGCTGATGACGCTGCGCGTCTGAGGCCCAAAAGCCGAAGCAGGAGAGGCGCCGCGCTTTTCCTCTCAATTCAAGCGCGCAATACAGAAACATTAATCAACGAAGACTGCTCAGCAACGATTTATTTACCATGATCTCCCACCCTGCCGCGATCACAAGAAGGGGTGGCAGGGATGGTCTTTTGCCGAAGTCAGCATCTTTATGCAGCCCTCGCGGCTGCGATCTTCAGCGTCATCTGGGTCCACGGCGCCGCCGCGCAATACCGCCTCGACCCGGCTTTCGCCCATGAGCACATGCTCGGCCCGGCGGCGGCCAAAGGCGCCGTCGTCTACAGCCACGGCCGCTCCGTCAATTCCGAGGATTCGCTCTCGCCGACGCCGCCCTATATGGAGACGCTCCAGGATGCGGGCTGGGACACGTACCGCTTCGACCGGATGCGCGACAGCGACACGTTGCCCGACAGCACGCGCGAGCTCGTCGTCATCGTCGGCCAGCTGAAGCAGCGCGGCTACCGCCACGTCGTTCTGACCGGCCAATCCTTCGGCGCCTTCCTGTCGCTGATGGCGGCCGATGCCAGCGACGAGGTTTACGCCGTCGTCGCCACGGCGCCCGCCGCTTACGGCAGCTTCTCCGACTATTACCAGAGCTGGGAGAACAACGCGACGCAGCTCTACCCGCTGCTCGAGCGGGTCCGGCGCGCCCGCGTGATGCTGTTCTACTTCCATGGCGATGATTTCGATCCAGGCGGGCGGGGACCGCGCTCCGAGGCGATCCTGACCGCGCACGACATCGACCACATCGTCATCGACCAGCCGCCGCAGCTCACCACCCATTGGGCGGCCACCACGGGGCTCTTCGTCCGCCGCTTCGGCGACTGCATCCGCAGCTTCATCGAGGCGGAGACCGCCGACCGGGTGAGCTGCAGCAGCAGCTGGGGCACGAGCCCGAGCCAGCAGATCGCTTTCCCGGCGCATTTCCATACGGTCTCGACCGGCGATGCCGGGGACGGCGCCGGGGCGTTCGCCGGCAAGTGGTACGGCTTCTATGGCAACGGCCGCGAGGTGATGTTCGCGGTCGAGAAGGTGACGGGCGACCGCGTCACCGCGATCTACTCGATCGGTCCCGGCATTCGGCCCGGCGAGAAATCGGAATGGGTCCGGCGGACGGGCCGCGTCGTCGGCAACGAGCTTGTCTTCGAGGGGAAGGGCCTCAACACCTTGCGCTACAAGCTCCGCCCGGATGGCAAGCTGCAGGCGTGGTGGGTGGCGGAGGACGGCAAATCCTCGCTGGAGACGACGCTGCGGCGGACCGATTCGCCGCAGATCTCCCCCACCGTGACGGCGGCCGGCTCGCAATAGAGTCGCTGCGAGAGGAGGGCCGCGCCTGGCCCTCCTCTCTTCATTTCCAGATCAGGCGGGGTAGCCGCGGGCGGCTCCCGCCATGCCGCCGAACGCATCGAGAAGGCGCCGGCGCCAGACCGCCACCGGGTCGTCCTCGGCGAGAAGGCGCGCCGGGCTGATGGCGCGCGCCCACTGGAAGGCGCCGAAGACGACGTAATCGGCATAGGCCGGGGCCTCGCCGCAGAGAAAGGGCTGCCCCGACAACAGCGTCCGCAGCGGCGTCAGGCACTGGCGAAGAGCGGCGAGCTTCTCATCGCGCCCGGCGACAAAGGCTTCGAGCGTCGTGCCGAAGCGCTCTTCGCGCGTCTTGCGGAAATAGGCCTTGTCCTTTTCGTGCAGATGGTCGTGGATGTCGAGCGCGACGATCCGGAAGATCGCCGGATGCAGCACCGTGTCCGTCCAGGCCATGACGAATTTCGTCACGGCCCGCTCGCGCGGCGTCGCCATCAAGAGCGGCTTTTCGGGGTAAGCCGCGTCGAGATGCTCGGCGATCGCCCAGGAATCGAAGACCGTCTTTCCGCCGTCTACGATGACCGGGACCTTGCTTTGCCCGGAAAAGGCGATCGCGTCCTTTTCGGTGAAGCGCCAGGGCCGCGCATCGACGGCGAGGCCCTTATGCGCGAGCGCCATGCGCACCCGCCAGCAGAACGGGCTGAAGCGGCGGTCGTCCTCGGCGCCGGCGAGATCGTAAAGCGTGATGGCCATCGCCTGCTCCTTCTGAAGCGTGGAGAATTACCAATAGCGGCCGGTCGCCGCGATGACGACAACGGCGAGGCCGAGCACGAGGTTGACGCCGACCAGCATCCGGATCTGCTCGATATCGCGGCCGGCCGCGGCGAGGTCGCCGGCGGCCACGGCGCGCCGGAAGCGCTTCCACGGCGCGAAGAACAAATGCAGGAAGATCATCATCATGATGATGCCGATGGCCTGCATGAGATCAACGTAAAGCGGCAGCCCGCCGAAACCGCCGAAGACGAGGAACACCATCGCGTAGCCGGTGACGAGCAGCAGCACGACCGCGAGCATCACCATCGGCAGGAAGCGCGCGAAGACGCGGGCCCAGAGCGGCAGCCGCACCGCCGCCTCCAGCGGCGAGGCGCTCGGCCGCAGCACCTGATGGGCAAAGAGCATGCCGCCGACCCAGAGGACGGCGGAGAGAATGTGGAGGGCAAGCGCAAGGATCGTCATGGGCGGGCAGCAGGACCTTGTAAGCGTGCCGCGTTCCGGCTCTCGGAGAGGCAGACTTAGCGTTGCTCCAGCGCCGAATGTCAACCGCGGCGCGCATAGGCGGCCGCCGCCCGCGCGGCATTTGAAACCGGCGGCAAGCTCGGCTAGTTTCCGCCGTCTTTGCTGCGCAATGAAGCGCAGCCCTAGGGAGGAGGAGCACTGAAGATGCTGAGCAGAATTCTCGCGGGCGCGCTGGCCGCCGCGAGCCTGACGATCGCCACTGCCGCCGGTGCGCAGACGCTGGAGAAGATTCATCAGCGCGGCACGCTGGTCGTCGGCGTCAAGGCCGATTACAAGCCGTTCGGCTTCCGCGATCCGTCGGGGAACATCGTCGGCTTCGAGCCCGATCTCGCCAAGGACGTGGCCGACACGCTCGGCGTCAAGCTGCAGCTCGAGCCTGTCGTCGCCTCGAACCGCATGCAGTTCTTGCAGCAGGGCAAGATCGATCTGATGATCGCGACGATGAACGACACGGAAGAGCGGCGCAAGGTGGTCGGGATCGTGCAGCCCGATTATTACGCCTCCGGCATCACCGTCCTCACCGCGAAGAATTCCGGCCTCAAGAGCTGGAACGACCTCAAAGGCAAGTCGGTCTGCGCCATCCAGGGCGCCTGGTACAACAAGGTCGTCGGCGAAAAGTACGGGGCCAACGTCATCGCCTTCAAGGGCACGGCCGAGGCGCAGACGGCACTGCTCCAGAACAACTGCGTCGGCTGGGTCTACGACAACACCGCCTTCCCCGGCATTCTCTCCGACACCGCGACATGGGGCAATTACGCGACGCCGCTGCCCGTCATCGAGGAGGAGCCCTGGGGCCTCGCCGTGCCGCTGCCGGAGCTCGACAAGGAATATGGCCGCTTCATGTCCGGCATGATCTATCACTGGCACGTCAGCGGAAAAATCATCGAGCTCGAGAAGAAGTGGGGAATGCCCGCCTCGCCCTGGGCGGCAAAGATGCACGACGCCTTCAAGGGCACCTGACGAGGCCGTCGCCCCGGCACTCCGCCGCCTGAGCGCGGCCGAGTGCCGGCCCGGGCGGCACGGGGTCGATCGATGCAGGCGTTCTGGAACTGGTTCCGCTGGCTCTACCAGACGACCGGGATCAATCTGCCCATCTTTTACGATGCCTATGACCGGCAGCGCTTTGCCGGCGGCATTCTCACGACGCTCGAACTCTCGGCCGCGTGCCTGGTGCTCAGCGTCGTCATCGGCGTCGTCGGCGCCTGGCTGCAAGGCTCGCGCCTGCGCCTGACGAAGCTCGTCATCCAGGGCTACATCCAATTCTTCCGCAACACGCCGCCGCTGGTGCAGCTCTATTTCTTCTATTTCGCGCTCGGCTCCTACATCACGATGCGGCTGCCCAACGGCACGACGGTGCCGCTCGTCAGCAATGTCTCCTGGGCGATCATTTGTTTGTCCTTCTATGCCGGCTCCTTCAATGTCGAGATTTTCCGCGCCGGCATCGAGGCGGTTCCGCGCACGACGATCGAAGCCGCCGAGGCGCTGGGTTACTCGCGCCTCAAGGCGTATATCTACATCGTGCTCCCCCTCGCCTTCCGCATCAGCCTGCCGGCGCTCAACAACAACCTCGTCAATCTCGTCAAGACGACGACGCTCGCCTATGCCATCGCGGTGCCCGAACTTCTCTATGTGAGCGCGCAGATCTGGTCCGACGAGGTCAACGTGCCGGAGATGATGAACGTGCTGCTGGTGCTCTACGTCGCGCTCGTCGGAATCCTCGTCTACGGCATGGCCAAGTGGGAGCGGGCCTTGCGCGTGCCGGGGTACGGGGTATGAGCTCCAGGAGCTTGCTCATCTCATCTCTCCTCTCGGGAAGAGAGAGGGGCCCGCGCGCAGCGCGGGAGAGTGAGGGGAGCGCGCCGCTCCAGGGCTTATCGGGACCATCTGCGCCGGCGGCCACCCCCCCTTACCTCCCCATTGCTACGCAATGGGTCCCCTCCTCTCCCCGAGGGGCGAGGCGGTCTCGAACGCCAAGAGGCGAGGATGGCGCGCCCCTCTCCGTCCTGCTGCCGTTCCGCCTGCCGACCGCCTCCTCGCCCAGCGAATTCTTTCTCTCGCGGCTCACCGCCCGGGAGGCGGCGGCGCTTCTCGCCCTCATGCTCCTCCTGCCCGCCGCCGCTCTCGCCGCCGGCGAGGCCGCGCCATTCTCGATTCCGGCGACGCTCGTCAAATGGACGCCGCTCATCGCGCGCGGCTTCGCGCTCAACATCATCATCAGCTTCCTCGCGATGGCGATCGGCACGGTGCTCGGCACCTTTCTCGGCCTCTGCCAGATTTCGCTGCTGCCGCCGGTCCGCGGCTCGTCCTGGTTCGTCACGCAGTTCTTCCGCAACGCGCCGTGGCTGGTGCTCCTCTTCTATTGCATGCTGCTGCTGCCCTTTCAGATCCGGATCGGCGGCACCGTCATCCCGCTGCCGGACTGGATCAAGGCCACCTTCGGCCTCGCCCTGCCGGTCATGGCCAACATGTCCGAGCTGGTGCGTGGCGCCATCCAATCAATTCCGTACGGACAGTGGGAGTCGGCCGAGGCGTTGGCCTTCACGCGGCGGCAGACGCTGTGGATGATCATCCTGCCGCAATGCGTGAAGCGCATGCTGCCGCCCTGGATGAACCTCTACGCCATCCTGGCCGTGGCGACGCCGCTCTGCTCGGTCGTCGGCGTCAGCGAGGCGATGACGCTCACGGGCGATGCCCTCGCCGCCATCGGCCGCCACGAGATGCTGGTTCCGATGTATCTCTACCTGCTGAGCTGGTTCTTCATCTACTGCTACCCGATCGCCCGCGCCACCACCGCCCTCGAGCGGCGCTTCGCCGTCGCCGGATGAGACGCCGATGACATGGACCGCCGACCAGCCGCTCGTCAGCTTGCGCGACGTGCACAAATCCTTCGGCGCCGTCCCCGTGCTGAAGGGCATCAGCTTCGATGTCATGAAAGGCGGCGTCGTCTGCATCATCGGCCCGTCTGGCTCCGGCAAATCGACGCTGCTGCGCTGCATCAACGCCCTCGTCCCCATCGATCGCGGCTCGATCCGCGTCGAAGGGCAGGAGGTGCACGACCCGAAGCTCGACAAGCTGGCGCTGCGGCGCAAGGTCGGAATGGTCTTCCAGCAATACAATCTCTTCCCGCACCGCACGGCCCTGCAGAACGTGATGATGGCGCCCATCCATGTCCTGAAGCAGGACAAGGCGGCGGTCGAGGCGCGCGCCCGCGCCCTCATCCAGAAGGTGCGCCTCGCCGGCAAGGAGGACGCCTATCCGGGCGAGCTCTCGGGCGGGCAGCAGCAGCGCGTCGCCATCGCGCGCTCGCTCGCCATGAATCCCGACGTCATGCTGTTCGACGAGGTCACCGCCGCGCTCGACCCGGAGACGGTGAAAGAGGTGCTGGTGACCATCCGCGAGCTCGCGGCCGAGGGCATGACCTGCATGCTGGTCACGCACGAGATGGGCTTCGCCCGCGAGATCGCCGACCACATCTACTTCACCGATCGCGGCGTCATCGTCGAGCACGGGCCGCCGAAGGAGTTCTTCTCGAACGCGCGCGATCCGCGGACGCGGCAGTTCCTCAGCCAGATCCTGTGAGGTCGGCGGGGGCGACGACGCGGCAGCCATACTCGGCCGCCGATTCCTCGATCCATTCCCAGGCCGACCGGGCGTAGCTCCGCGCCAGATAGAGATCGAAGCTCGGGACCGCATCGACCGCGTGGATCAGAATGCCGGCGTGCCCCAAGAGGCTGTGCGCGCAGGCATCGACCGGAAAGGTCCGGGGATGGAGGTCGAGCGGACAGCCTTTGGCGAGGAGATCGCGCGCCGACGGCCCGCTGACGCGCAGCACGGTGCGGGCGTGGCCGAGATCGGTCACGACCGCCGGCGCGGTGGCGAGGGCGGCCTCCAGCCTCGCCGCGAGATCGGAGCCCGGCTGCTCCGCGGCGACGACCAGCCAGCGGCCGGGTCCGCTCCACAGAACCGCCGTTCCGCCGCCGCGCGCGGCGCGGCTCGCTTCCGCCGCCGGCGCGACGCCGCAGCCGGCGGCGATCCCGCCGCGGACCGCCGCATCGCGCTCGCCGAGCGCCGCCACCTGGACGATCGCCAAGGACCGCCGCTCCCCGAGGATGACGCCCGGTCCGCCAGCGGCGGGCGTGCCGAAATCGCCGGGCCGCGCCGCGCCTTCCAGGGCGGATCGCCGCTCAACCATGGAGCCGCTCCCCGGCGCGATCGTAGAAGACGGGATCGACGACGCGCACCGGTACCCATTGATCGGCGAGAGGGAACAGCGCGTGCAGCGTCTCGCCGTGCCGCGAGGCGCCGGCTTCGAGGAAGCCGAGGGCGATCGGGTGCCCCAGTGTCGGGCTGTCGGCCGCGGAGGTGATCCGCCCGATCATCGGAACCGGCGGCGGCACGCGCGAATCCGCGACGATTTGCGCGCCGGCGCGCAGCCGCGTCGCGCCGTCGACCGGGACGAAGCCGACGAGGCGCGGGCGCCGCGGATCGGCGAGCGCCGGACGCGCCAGCATGTGCCGGCCGATGAAATCCGGCTTCTTCATCGCGACGAGGCGGCCGAGCCCGAGATCCGCGGCGGTCGTCGTGCCGTCGAGCTCGGCGCCGGCGACGTGCCCCTTCTCGATGCGCAGGATCCCCATCGCTTCCATGCCGTAAGGGACGATGCCGCTCTCGCGCCCGGCGTCGAGCAGCGCCGTCCACACGCGGAGGCCCCAATCGGCCGGCACGTTGATCTCGTAGGCGCGCTCGCCCGAGAAGCTGATGCGGAAGATGCGGACCGGGACGCCGGCGATGCGGCCGTCGCGGACGCCCATATGCGGCAGTCCGGCATCGCTGACATCGACGCCCTCCGCGGCGCGTGCCAGCACGTCCCGGCTCTTCGGCCCGGCGAGCGCCATCGCCGCCCATTGCTCGGTGACGGAGGTCGCCGCGACGCGGAGCTCGGGCCAGACCGTCTGCAGCAGGAATTCGAGATGCTGCATGACGCGGACGGCATTCGCCGTCGTCGTCGTCATGAGGAAGCGCTGCTCGGCGAGGCGCGAGGTCGTCCCATCGTCGAAGACGATGCCGTCCTCGCGCAGCATGAGGCCGTAGCGCGCGCGCCCGACGGGCAGGTTGCTGAAGATATTCGCGTAGACGCGGTCGAGAAAGGCCGCGGCATCCGGGCCGGCGATATCGATCTTGCCGAGAGTCGAGACGTCGACGAGACCGACGCCTTGGCGCACGGCCACAGCCTCGCGCCGGATCGCCTCGCGCTCGCTCTCGCCCGAGCGCGGATAGCAGCTCGGGCGCAGCCAGAGGCCCGCCTCGATCCAGGCGGCGCCGGCCGATTCGTGCCACTCGTGCATCGCCGTCCGGCGGATCGGCTCGAAATGCCGGCCGGTCTCGCGTCCGGCGAAGCTGCCGATCGCGACCGGCGTATAGGGCGGCCGAAAGGTCGTGACGCCCACCGCCGGGATCGCCTCGCCGCGCTTCTCGGCCAAGAGGGCGAGGCCGTTGACGTTGCTCGTCTTGCCCTGGTCGGTGCCCATGCCGAGCGTCGTGTAGCGCTTCAGATGCTCGACCGAGACGAAGCCCTCGCGCGCCGCGAGGCCGATATCCCCGGCGGTCACGTCGTCCTGGAGATCGACGAAGCTCTTCAGCCACCGGCGCGCCGGCACCGACCAGAGCGGACGCAAGGGCGCCGCGCTCTCGCGCGGCCAGTCCGGCGCCGGCGGCGCGACGCCGGTCCCGAAGCCCGCCGCCTGCGCCGCCTCGGCTCCGGCGCGCAGCCCGCCCGCGATGCAGTCGACGAGCGCAAACGCGCCCGCCGCCGCGCCCGCCGAGCGCTCCGCCTGCTTGGAGCGGCCGGGCACGAAGGCGGCGAGCGCCTCGTTCCATTCCGGCCGACCGCCCGATTGGCAATGGAGATGCAGCGTCGGGCTCCAGCCGCCCGAGACGCAGAGGAGGTCACAATCGAGATTGTCGCCGTGCTCGTGGCCGGCCGTCCCGAGCGATGCGACCTCGACGGCGGAGACGCGGCTGCGGCCGCGCGCCGCGAGGACGGCATGGCCGAAGCGGCACTCGATCCCGGCCTCCCGGGCGCGCCGCGGCAGGTCGCCGCCGCTCCCCTCGCGCGGATCGACGACCGCGGTCACTCTGATGCCGACGCGGCGCAGATCGAGCGCGGTCGCGTAAGCCGAATCGTTGTTCGTGAAAACGACGGCGCGCGTGCCGGGGGCGACGGCGAATTCGTTGAGATAGGCGCGCGCGGCGCTCGCCAGCATGACTTGCGGCCGGTCGTTGCCGGCGAAGACGAGCGGCCGCTCGATGGCGCCGGTGGCGAGCACGACCTGCGGGGCCCGCACTTGCCAGAGAACCTGCCGCGCCCTGTGCGGCGGCGGCTCCGGAAGATGGTCGGCGACGCGCTCCAGAACGGCGACGAGGTTGTGGTCGTAATAGCCGAAGGCGGTCGCCCGGCGGAGCAGCTGCACCTCGGAGAGGCTCGCGAGCTCGGCCAGCGTCGCGGCCAGCCACTCGGCCGCCGGTGCGTCCGATATCGCCGCGGCTTCCCGCCGCAGCGCGCCGCCCAGCTCCGCCCGCTCTTCGACGAGGAGAACGCGGGCGCCGGTCCGGCCCGCCGCGAGCGCCGCCGCGAGCCCCGCGGGGCCGCCGCCGACCACGAGCACGTCGCAATGCGCGTGGCGCTTCTCGTAATGGTCGGGATCGGGGGCCTCGGCGGCACGGCCCATGCCGGCGGCGGCGCGGATGAAGCGCTCGTAGAACATCCAGCCGCGGCGCGGCGCCATGAAGGTCTTGTAGTAAAAGCCCGCCGGCAGCAGCGGCGCGAAGAGCGAGGCCGTGGCGCCGAGATCGAAGCCGAGCGAGGGCCAGCGGTTCTGGCTCTCCGCTTCGAGCCCGTCGAAGAGCTCGATCATGGTGGCGCGCGTATTCGGCTCGGCGCGTGCCTCGCGGCGAAGCCGCACGAGCGCGTTCGGCTCCTCGGGACCGGCGCTGAAGATGCCGCGCGGCCGATGGTATTTGAAGCTGCGCCCGACGAGGCGGACGCCGTTGGCCAAGAGGGCCGCGGCGAGGCTGTCGCCGGCAAAGCCGGTATAGGGTTTGCCGTCGAAGCGGAAGGCGAGCGGCCGGCTGCGGTCGATGCGGCCGCCGGCCGGGAGGCGGAAGGGCTGCGCGCTCACGGCTTGCCCGCTTCGCCGGCGAGCGGCGCCGTCGCCGCCGCGCTCGCGCTGATCTCGTGCGTCAGCGTGTCCCGCCGCACCTTGATCCAGGCGCGGCAGCCGGCATGGTGATGCCAATATTCGCTATGCGGCCCCTTGGGGTTGTCGCGCAGATAGACATAGGCGGCCCAGGCCTCTTCCGAGGCCGTCGCGGGATCGGGGCGCGTCAGCGTCGCATCGCCGCCGTAAGTGAACTCGATCTGGTCGCGTGGGCCGCAGAAGGGACAGGGAATGAGCAGCATTGCCCGGCCCCTCAATGCGCGCCCGGCACGGGACCCGCGCCGCGCTCGTCGATGACGTGGCCCGAGGCGAAGCGCTCGAGCGAGAAGGCTTCGTTGAGCGGATGCGGCGCGTCATTGGCGATCGTATGGGCGAAGACCCATCCCGAGCCCGGCGTCGCCTTGAAGCCGCCATAACACCAGCCGCCATCGATATAGAAGTTGCGGAGCGGCGTCTTGCCGATGATGGGGCTGCCATCCATGGTCATGTCCATGACGCCGCCCCAGTGGCGCATGAGGCGCAGCCGGCCGAAGCCCGGAAAGAGCGCGATGAGCGCCGTCGTGAAGCTGGCGATCGCCGGCAGATTCCCGCGCTGCGCATAGCTATTGTAGAAATCGAGATCGCCGCCGAAGACCAGCTCGCCCTTGTCGGACTGGCTGACATAGACATGCGCGGCTCCCGAGGTAACGACGGTATCGAGCAGCGGCTTCAGAGGCTCGCTCACCGCCGCCTGCAGGAGATGGCTTTCGATGGGCAGACGCAGCCCCGCCATGGCGGCGACATGCCCGGTATGACCGGCGACGGCGAGCCCGATCTTGCCGGCGCGAATGGTGCCGCGCGTCGTCTCGACGCCGGTCACGCGGTCGCCTTCGCGCAGGATGCCGGTGACCTCGCAATTCTGGATGATGTCGACGCCGCGCGCGTCGGCGGCGCGAGCGAAGCCCCAGGCGACGGCATCGTGCCGCGCCGTGCCGCCGCGCGGCTGCAGCAAGCCGCCGCGGATCGGAAAGCGCGCCGCCGCGGAGAAATCGAGCTGCGGCACCATGTCGCGGACGCCGTCGCGGTCGAGCAGAACGGCGTCGATGCCGTTGAGGCGCATGGCGTTGCCGCGCCGCGCATAGGCGTCCATCTGCGCGTCGGAATGGGCGAGGTTGAGGACGCCGCGCTGCGAGAACATGACGTTGTAGTTGAGCTCGCGGCTCAGCCCCTCCCACAGCTTCAGCGAATGCTCGTAGAAGCGCGCATTCGCCGGCAGCAGGTAGTTCGAGCGGACGATCGTCGTGTTGCGCCCGGTATTGCCGCCGCCGAGCCAGCCCTTCTCCAGCACCGCGACATTGCTGATGCCGTGATTCTTGGCGAGGTAATAGGCGGTGGCGAGGCCGTGCCCGCCGCCGCCGACGATGACGACGTCGTAAGCGGGTTTCGGCTGAGGATCGCGCCAGGCGCGCGGCCAGTCCTCGTGATGGCGCAGCGCATGGCGAGCAAGGCTGAAGATCGAGTACCGCGCCATCGCTTTTTATCGCTTGTCCCCCGGTTTTGCGGCACGATAGCCAAGGCTCGCGCCTCTTGCCACACGAAACCGAAGTTCCCTCGGAGCTTTCGTCGATCGATCCACCTCCGTCGGCGCGTTCAGGAGACAGCGAAATGGCGAAGACCGGCACAGCGGAGACCGCCCTCATCATCGGCGTCGGCGACGGGCTGAGCGCGGCGCTGGCGCGGCTCTTCGCGCGGCAGGGCATGCGCCTCGCGCTCGCCGCCCGCCGCGCCGAGAAGCTGGCCGCGCTTGCAGCCGAGACGGGGGCGCGCGCCTATCCCTGCGATGCCGCGAAACCGGGCGATGTCGGCGCCCTCTTCGCGGCGGTGGCGAGCGATCTCGCGGCGCCCGATCTCGTCGTCTACAATCCGAGCTATCGCACGCGCGGCCCGCTCGTCGAGCTCGATCCCGCCGAGGTCGAGAAGGCACTCATGATCACCTGCTATGGCGGCTTCCTCGCCGGCCAGGCGGCGGCGCGGCAGATGCTGGCGCGGGGCAGCGGGTCGATCCTCTTCACCGGCGCTTCGGCGAGCGTCAAGGGCTACGCCAACTCGGCCCCCTTCGCCATGGGCAAGTTCGGCTTGCGCGGCCTCGCCCAGAGCATGGCGCGCGAGCTTGCGCCCAAGAACATTCATGTCGCGCATTTCGTCATCGACGGCGGCATCGGCCGGCCCGGCAGCGATCCGCGCGCCGCCGAGCGCGGCGAGGACAGCCTCCTCGCTCCCGAAGCCATCGCCGAGACCTATCTTCACATCCATCGCCAGCACCGCAGCGCCTGGACCTGGGAAGTCGAGCTGCGGCCCTGGCTCGAGCGGTTCTGAGGGAGCGCGGCAGCATGCCGGACTGGCCGGAAGTTCGCACCTGGCGGCGCGCCGAGCGCGCCCGTCTCATCGAGCGCCGCACGGCGACGCCGCTCGCCGAGCGGCGCGCCTGGAGCCAGGCGCTGGAATCGCATCTCGAACGCCTCATCGCGGCGCGGGCGCCGCGCCGCATCGGCTTCTATTGGCCGTTCAAGGCCGAGTTCGATCCGCGGCCGCTCATCAGCCGCTTGCTTGCCGAGGGCCGTGAGGCCGCGCTCCCCGCCGTGCTCGCGCCGAAGACGGCGATGGAGTTCCGCCGCTGGACGCCGGACAGCGCCATGGAGAGCGGCGTCTACGACATTCCGGTGCCGAAGGCGCGCGACATCCTCCTGCCCGACCTCGTCCTCGCGCCGCTCGTCGGCTTCGATGCCGCGCGCTACCGCCTCGGCTATGGCGGCGGCTATTTCGACCGCACCCTCGCGGCGCTGACGCCGCGCCCGGCCGCGATCGGCGTCGGCTTCGAATTGGGCCGCCTCGAGACGGTGTTCCCGCAGCCGCACGACATCCCGATGACCGCGATCGTGACCGAACGAGGGGTGTTTTGACGATATGCGCCCTGCGCGCGAAGTGACTCCGCTTCTCCGGGACTGACCAGAAGCAGATGACGACAGACGCCCCCCTCCTCGCGCCCGATTTCCGCGGCGATCCTTATTGGTGGGATGCGGCGCCGCGGCCCTTTATCCAGCCCTTGCCGCTGCCGCCGCGCATCGATGTCGCCATCGTCGGCTCCGGCATCACCGGGCTCAGCGCCGCGCTCCGCCTCGCCCGCGCCGGCCGCAGCGTCGCCGTCTTCGATGCGGGCGATCCCGGCATCGGCGCCAGCTCGCGCAATGCCGGCTTCGTCGGCCGCACCTTGAAGCACGAGTTCGGCGACATTCTGGACCGCTTCGGCCTCGAACGGGCGCGCGCCGTCTATGGCGAGATGCAGGCTGCCTTCGATGCCGTCACCGAGACCGTCGCCGCCGAGCGCATCGACTGCCATCTCGCGATCTGCGGCCGGGTCATGGCGGCGCGGACGCCGCGCCAATACGAGGCGCTGGCGCGCGAGCTCGAGCTGCGGCGCCGCCATCTCGGCAACGACTTCGCGATGCTGCGCGGCGAGGAGCTGCGGCGTGAGATCGGCTCCGACAGCTTCGTCGGCGGCGCTCTCCTGCCCGATCTCGGCTCGCTCCATCCCGGCCTCTACCATCTCGGCCTTCTCGACCGCGCACGCGAGGCCGGCGTCGCCATCCACGGCCGCACCGCCGTCGTGGCGCTGGCGACGCGGCGGCGCGGCGAGATCGGCGTCCACACCGAGCGCGGAATCGTCATCGCTCGCGACGCCCTCGTCGCCACCAACGGCTATACGGGGCGGGCCATGCCCTGGCTGCGGCGGCGCGTCATCCCGTTCAACGCCTTCATGATCGCGACAGCGCCGCTGCCGCAAGCCCTGCTCGACCGGTTGCTGCCGCGGCAGCGCACCTATATCGACTGCAACTTCAACGTCGATGCCATCCGTCGCTCGCCCGACGGCACGCGCATCCTCTATTGCGGCCGCACCGGCCTCAATGTGAGCGAGCCGCACGCCATCGCCCGACGCCTCAAAGCGGCGCTCGTCGCCATCTTCCCCGAGCTCGCAGATGTGCCGCTCTCGCATGCCTGGACGGGGCGCTGTGCCGGCACCTTCGACCTCTACCCGCATATCGGCGAGCAGGCCGGGCTCCACTACGCAATGGGATATTGCTTCGCCGGCGTGCCCATGGGCACATATCTCGGCCGCAAGGCGGCGGCGAAAATCCTCGGCGCCGCGGACGGCGCCACGATCTTCGACGCCCTCCCCTTCCCGAGCCACTTCCTCTACAGCGGCAATCCCTGGTTTGTGCCGCTGGCGATGCGCTTTTACGACTGGAAGGACCGGCGCGCCGCGTGAGGCGGGCTCAGCCGTTCTCGGCCAGCACCTTGCCGGCGAAATAGAGCGAGCCGCAGATGAGAAAGCGCGTCGGCCCGGCAGCGGCGGCGATGAGGCTCGTCAAGGCCTCCGTCACGTCCTCCGCCGGCTCCGCATCGGCGATGCCGGCCCGCTGCGCGAGATCGGCCAGGGTCTCGGCCGGAATCCAGTGCGCCTCCGCCGGGAAGGAGAGGCAGCGCAGGCGCCGCAGATGCGGCGCGAGGCGAGCGAGGAAAGCGTCGGCGGCCTTGCTCGATTTCATCGCCAGGATGGCGTCGAGCGGGCGGCCGTCCCGCGTCTGCTGCGCCCAGTCGGCGAGCGCCTCGGCGCCGCTCTCATTGTGGCCGCCATCGAGGTGGAGGTCGCTGCCCGGCGGCAGCATGTCGACGAGCGGCCCGCGCGTCAGCCTTTGCAGCCGCGCCGGCCATTCGACCTGGCGCAGCCCGGCGCGCAGATGCTCGGGCGCGATGGCGAAATCAGGCAGGTGCTCGACCACGGCGAGGGCGAGCGCGGCGTTGGCGATCTGATGCCGGCCGGGAAGCGCCGGCAGCGGCATGTCGTGTTCGTTCATGCCGGTGAAGCGGAAGCCGTCGACTCGCGTCTCGAAGCGCCACTCGTGCCCAAGGCGGAAGAGCGGCGCCCCGACGGACGCCGCCTGGCGCTCGATGGCGGCTTCCGCCTCGCCCGGCTGCGGCCCGATCGCCGCCGGCACGCCGGGCTTCAGGATGCCCGCCTTCTCGAAGGCGATCTTGGCGATTGTATCGCCGAGGAATTCCGGGTGGTCGAAGGAGACGGGGGTGATGGCGCAGACGGCGGGGCGCTCGACGACATTGGTCGCATCGAGCCGGCCGCCGAGCCCGACTTCGAGAATGGCGATATCGGCGGGCGTGCGGGCGAAGGCGAGGAACGCCGCCGCCGTCGTCACCTCGAAGAAGGTGACGGGCCGCCCGGCATTGACGCGCTCGACCTCGGCGAGGAGCTCGCCGAGGAGGGCGTCCTCGATGATGCGCCCGGCGAGGCGGATGCGCTCGTTGAAGCGGACGAGATGCGGCGAGGTATAGACATGGGCGCGGTAGCCCGCCGCCTCGAAGATGGCGCGCAGATAGGCCACCGTCGAGCCCTTGCCGTTGGTTCCGGCGACATGGATGACCGGCGGCAGCCGCTTCTGCGGGTCGCCGAGATCGGCGAGGAGGCGCCGCACGCGGTCCAGCGACAGATCGATCGCCTTCGGATAGAGCGCCGTCAGGCGGTCGAGGATGCGGTCGGGCGAATTTCCGTCCAAGTCGAATCCATCCGGTTGAGGCGCGCGGGCGCAGGAGATTAGCATGTCGGCGGCAGGATGCCAGGACGCCGCGGCGTCGAGCGTCCTGTTGCGAGCGGCCGGCGCTCGCTCCATCCTTCCGCCGCCGTGCAACCACCGCGAAAGATGGCACCGATGGAGAAGAGACCCACCTGGCGGCAGCTCCTCGCCCGCGAGAGGCCGCTCGTCCTGCCTGGCGCCTATGACGCGCTCTCGGCGCGGCTCATCGAGATGGCGGGGTTCTCGGCCTATATCATCGGCGGCTATCCGGTGGCGGCCTCGCGCTACGCCCTGCCCGATCTCGGGCTCCTCGGCCTCGGCGAGGTCTCGGCCGCCATCCGCGACATCATGGCGGGATCGCGCCTGCCGGTCATGGTCGATGCCGATGACGGCTATGGCGACGTCAAGAACGTGACGCGCGCCATCCGCACCTATGAGCGGATGGGCGTGTCCGCCCTCTTCATAGAGGACCAGGTGGCGCCGAAGCGCTGCGGTCACATGGCCGGCAAGAGCGTCATCCCGATCGAGGCGATGGAGCGCAAGATCCGCGCCGCCGTCGCGGCCCGGGAGGACAAGGAGCTCTTCCTGGTGGCGCGCACCGACGCCCGCGCCGTGCACGGGCTCGACGACGCTCTCCGCCGCGGCGAGCGCTACATCAAGGCCGGCGCCGACGGCCTCTTCATCGAAGCGCCGGAGAGCGTCGAGGAGCTGGAGCGCATCGCCCGCACCTTCGATGTCCCGCAATTCTGCAACATGCTGGACGGCGGCAAGACGCCCCTCCTCTCGAACCGCGAGCTCCACGCGATGGGCTTCGCCATGGTGGTGCACGGCATAACCCTGGTGACCCGCGTCGCGCGCACTCTGCGCGAGACCCTCGCCGCCCTCCGCGCCGACAAGATGGATTACGCCGGCAGCCTCGCCTTCGACGAATTCAAGGAAATCACCGGCTTCACGGACTGGGCTGCGATCGAGGATGAATTCGGAGGCTAGCGGGTTGCGCCAATCTCGATTGCAACGCGGCTCTTCCAATTGCCATTGCGAGCGCCAACGAAGCATTCCAGGCCCGAGGCACCATTCTCTGGATTGCTTCGCCTGCGGCTCGCAATGACGGCTTTTCTGTTGCCCAACACGCCCGCTCAGTCCGCGAGCGAGGCGCCGAGCGCGTCGAGGAGGTGGCCGGTGCCGTGCTCGCGCGAGCCCGCATCGTCATAGCCGTCGAAGAAGGCGCCTTGCTCTGTCACTTTGAGGCGGGTCGTCCCGCCTTCGGCCGCGAGCTGCAAGGTCGCGAGCGACACCGAGATCTTCTTCTCGTCGAGATGCATCGTGTAGCTATAGACGAGGCGCTCGTTGGGGACGACGTCGTGATAGACGGCATCGAAACTCGAGACCACTCCGTCTTCCCAGCGGCCACTCAGCCGCTCGCTGCCACCGACGCGCACATCCATGCGCCGCTCGAGGAGCTCCCATTTCCCGGGCGTGCCGGCGAACCATTTCGCCTTGGCCGTCTCGTCGGTGAGCGCCCGCCAGACCCGCGCCACCGGCGCCTCGTAACGGCGCTCGAGGTGGAAGCTCGCATGCACGACCGAGCGCGCGACGGTCTCGGCTCCGCCCTGCATGCGCACGACTTCCTTCTCGAGCTTGTCGAGCGTCGAGCGCCAGCCCTCGGGCGCGCCCGCCACCATCCACGCCTTCGACGGGTCGAGGACGGTGTAGCTCTGCGCCACATCCAGGCGCGTGCCGCCGAGCGCGTCGGCGAAATCCACCTCGGTGAGGGCGCGGAAGAGCGCGGCGCCGACGGCGTCCGTCACCTCCATGTCAATGACGAGCCGCGCATTGGGCACGATCTCGACGAAGCGCCCGCGGACCCAATTCACCTCGCTGGCGGCGGAGCGCATCGCGAGCTCGAAGGCGCCGCCGACCCGCATCTCGACCCTGGCCTCGGGGACGGTGAAGGTCTCGGGCGCGAACCAGCGCTTCACATGCTCGGCCGAGCTCCAGGCCTTGAAGACGGTCTCGCGCCGCGCGTGGAGGATGCGCGAGAGCCGGAGCGACGGCGGCTCCGTCGCCTGCGCCTCCCGCTTCGCCTCATTCGCCTTGGCCATCGGTCTCTCCTTTCGCGTCGAGGGTCTCGAGATAGTCGCCGAGCCGGTCGAGGCGGCGCTCCCACTCGATCCGGCGGGCGTTGATCCACTGCTCGGCCTGGCTCAGCGCCGCGGGCGTGATGGCGCAGATGCGCACCCGCCCCACCTTCTCCGAGCGCACCAGCCCCGCCGCCTCCAGCACGCTCAGATGCTGCATGGCCGCCGGCAGCGACATCGGCAGCGGCCGCGCCAGCTCGCTCACCGGCGCCGGCCCCCGGCTCAGCCGCTCCACCATCGCCCGCCGCGTCGGATCGGCGAGAGCATGGAAGAGGCGGTCGAGATCGGGCGTTCGGTTAAGCATGTGCTTTAGTAACACTGCGCGGACGGTTAGGCAAGAGCTTTAGTTTTGCATTTCGACTTTCCCTCTGCCGCCCTGGAGACCTTCACACTGGGTGGGCAGGTGGGGCTCGGCCCTCACCCCAGCGTGTTCGTCGCGATATCCCGTGGCGCCGTCGTCAAAATCTCCGGCTTGCCGTCGGCAATGACGACGGTGTCGTCGATGCGGAAGCCGCCGAGACCGAAGACGTAGATGCCGGGCTCGACCGAATAGACTTCGCCGGCGAGGAGCTTCCTGTGATTGAAGGGCATGTCCTCGGGGTATTCGTGCCCCTGGACGCCCATGCCGTGGCCGGTGCGGTGGAGGATATGGGCGCCGAAGCCGGCGCGCTCGATCACCGCCTGCGCCGCGGCGTCGATCGCCGAGACGGGATTGCCGGCGGTGGCGGCGGCGCAGCCCGCCTCGTTGGCGGCGCGCGCCGCCTCGTAGAGCGCCGCCTGCTGGTTGCTCGGCCGACCGACGAAGAAGGTGCGCTCGTTCTCGGTCATCATGCCGTTGAGGCGGATATTGCAGATATTGACGACGACATGCCCGGTCTCGAAGCGGGCGCCAGTCGGGGCGCCGTCGCCATGAGGCGAGGCCGAGGCGGGGCCGCTCAAGGTCCAGCAGCGCGGCTCGACATTCTCGCCCGGGAAGCGCCGCGCCGCTTCCTCGACGATGAGGCTCGCCATGGCGTTGTCGAGCTCCTGGACGAGGCGGCCGGCGCGGATGTTCTCGCGGTAATGCGCCTGCGCCCAATCGGAGAGCTTCGCCGCCTCGCGGTGGAGAGCCAGCTCCTCGGCCGTCTTGACCCAGCGCAGCGCCCGCATCGCGGCGAGGCTCGGCACGAGCTTCAGCTCCGGGAGCAGCGCCGGCACCCGGGACAGCGGCCCGCCGGCGCTGTCGACGCCGATCCGCGCGCGCCCCAGCCCCGCCGCTTCGAGGAGGTCCGCCACCATCTGCGGCCATTGCCCGACGAGCGGGAGGCGGTCGGCGAGGCGCGGGTGCTCGCTATAGATATGGATGTCGTCGAACCACAGGCTGCCGCGCTGGCGCGCGAAGCGGATGTGGTTGGTCGAGAGCTCGTTCATGACGGCGAAGGGCCGGCCCTCGCGCGGCACGACGGCGAGGATCGGCCGCTCCCAGAGCTGGACGTCGACATGGAAGTTGGTGGCGAATTGGAAGAAGTCGCCGGTCGCGAAGGCGAGCGCGTCGAGGCCGCGCTCCTCCATCATCGCGCGCATCTTCTCGAGGCGATGGGCGAAGACATCCCTGCTCAAGAACGCCATGGGCTCGTCCTTTCCTCCGTGCTGTCCTAACGGTTTATCGAGTGTACCCCCTCACCCTTCCCTCTCCCCCCGTAGAGGGTCGCGCAGGGTTGGCGAGGCATCCCCCCGGGTCACAGCCCGCGGGCTTACCCAGAGCTAGGTGAGGGGGGCGCATCCCAAGCTCGAAGCACCTCCTTCTACCCCCGCCGCGCCAGGGCAAGATAGGCCGGGATGGCGAGGGCGGCAAAGAGGAGGCCGAGCGGGAGATCGCCTTCGTCGTACCAGCCCGCCTCGTGGAGGAGGTTGACGGTGCCGAGGACCTCGCCGCCATGGACGACAGGAAGGTTCAGCACGGCATCGCAACCCAGCGAATGGATAAGCGCATGGTCAAAGAAGACGGCGCGGATGGCGGCGGCGTCGCGGCCGATATAGGGGCGGCGCTCCTCGAAGACGAGGCGCGACCAGAAGGTGGGGTTGAGGGGCTTGCGCCCGCCGACGGGATAGGCGTCGGGCCGGTTCGTGTAGAAGCGCTCCGACTCCCCGGTCGCCGGATGGCGCAGCAGGATGGTGAAGAGCTTGTGGCCGAGCGTCGCCGCCATGGCGCGGTCGAGAGCGGCGAAGACCGCGTTTGGCCCGCCCGGCGCGGCAAGGGCGGCGGCGACGGCTTCGAGATGCGGCGACGCCTCGCCGATCGACTGGATCTTCATCGTTTCGCGAGCCTCGGCAGCTTTTCCGGAAGAAGCCCTTGCGGGCGGAAGCGCAGAATGAGGATGAGCGTCGCGCTGATCGCGATCTCGCGCAAGGCGGCGAGCTGGACGGCGCCGAGCCCGGGCGCCCAGGCGGCGATGAAGCGCGTGCCCTCTTGAAAGAAGACGATGAGGAGCGCGCCGCACAAGGCTCCGAGATTGCTGCCGGTGCCGCCGGCGCTGAGCGCCAGCACGATGTAGATGGTGACGAGCGGCACGAAGGCGTCGGGCGCGATATAGGAGGTGTAGTGGCCGTAGAGCGCGCCGGCGAGGCCCAGCATGCCGGAGCTGATGGCGAAGGCCTCGATCTTGAAGGCGATGACCCATTTGCCGGCGACCGCCGCCACCTGGTCGTCGTCGCGGATGGCGCGGAGGACGCGGCCGAAGGGCGAGTGCCGCAGATTCTGGAGGAGGAAGAAGGCGATGGCGACGACGGCGAGGACGATCAGCAGATAGACGAGGTTGAAGGTCGCGGGCGGCACCTCGCCGCGCAGCGGGCCCGGTATGCCCGAGATGCCGTCGGTGCCGTTGGTGAGCCAGATTTCGTTGCTGGCGATGATGCGCACGACTTCGGCGAAGCCCAGCGTCACGATGGCGAGATAGTCGCCGCGCAGCCGCGCCGTCACCAGCGCGACGACGACGCCGCAGGCGCCGGCAAAAAGGAAGGCGGCGGCAAGGCCCACCGGGATCGGCAGGCCGAAGCGGTGGGTCAGCAGCGCCGAGGCGTAGCCGCCGAGGGCGAAGAAGCCGACGAGGCCGAGATTGATCATCCCCGCCATGCCCCAGACGAGGTTGAGGGCGAGCGACATGAGGCCGTAAAGCGCGGCGAAGGTGAGCATGGCGACGAGATAGTCGGTCATCGCCCTTCCCCGCCCCGGTTCAATAGGCGCGCTCGCCCAGGATGCCGCGCGGGCGCAGCGTCAGGACGAGGAGAATGGCGACGAACCCCACCGCCGAGCGATAGGGCGGCGCCAGAATGAGGAGCGACAGCTCCTCGGCGATGCCGATCGTCAGCGCGCCGACGACCGCGCCTGGAACGCTGCCGAGCCCGCCCAGCACCGCGGCGGCGAAGATCGAGAGGATAGCGCGGAATCCGGTCAGCGGGTCGATGCTGGTGTCGAGGCCGATCAGCATGCCGCCGATGCCCGCGAGCCCCATGCCGGCGAAATTGACGATCCGCGCCACGGTGTCGGCGTTGATGCCCTTGATGTCGGCCAGCATGGGATTGTCGGCAACGGCGCGCATCGCCTTCCCCATTCGCGTGAAGGCGAGGAAGAGGAAGACGGCGGCCATCGCGATGAGTGCGATCGCGAGGTTCTCGACTTGCTGCGGGCCGATGCGGAGACCGAGGAAGCGCCAGTCGCGGGCGATCGGCAGATCGTAGCTGCGGAGGTCGTTGCCGAAGAAGAAGCGGACGACGTTCTCGAGGGCGAGGGTCAGCGCGACCGAAGCGATCGCGGCGGCGAGGAGCCCGTTGCGGCGGATCGGTTTCAGCACGATCTCGTCGCTGACGACGCCGACGAGGCCGGCGAGAAGGAAGCCGACGAGGATCGCGGCCGCGGCCGGCAGGCCGAAGGAGACATTGGCGACATAGCCCGCGAAGGCGCCCATCGTCGCGATCGAGGAGACGGCGAAATTGGGAAAGCGCAGCACGGCATAGATGGCCGTGATGCCGATCGCCGGCACGGCGAGGATGGTCCCGGCGATGATGCCGTTGAGGACGAGCTGCGCGATCTCGGTCATCGGTCACGCCCCGAGGAAGAGGCGCTTCACTTCGGGATCGGCGGCGAGCGCGGCGCCGGCGCCGCTGCGGCTGTTGCGGCCGTCGACGAGGATGAAGGCGCGGTGCGCGATGGCGAGGGCCTCGTGCGCGTTCTGCTCGACCATGGCGATGGCGACGCCCTCGCGGTTGATGGCGCGGATGGTGGCGAAGAGCTGCTCGGCCGCGACCGGCGAGAGGCCGGCCGAAGGCTCGTCGAGGAGAAGGATGCGCGGCTCGACCATGAGCGCCATCGCCATGGCCAGGATCTGGCGCTGCCCGCCGCTCAGCGTCCGCGCCGCCTGGCGGCGCTTCTCGGCGAGCATCGGAAAGCGCTCGAGAAGCGCGGCGATCTTGTGCTTCGCGCCGCGCGGGTCGACATAGCCGCCCATCTCCAGATTCTCGGCGACGCTCATGCGCGCAAAGACATTCGCCTCCTGCGGCACGAAGGCGAGGCCGAGCGTGCTGATCTCGCGCGCCGGCCGGCCGTCGATGCGCTGCCCGCCCAGCGCGATCGTCCCCGCTTTCGGCCTGAGCAGCCCGGCGACGGTTTTCAGCAGCGTCGATTTTCCGGCGCCGTTCGGACCGATGATGGCGACAATCTCGCCGGCTTCGACATCGAGATCGACGCCCTTCAGGATCTCGTCGGCGGCGCTGTAGCCGGCGACGACGCCGGCGACGCTCAGGAGGCCCATCGCCGGCCCATATAGGCCTCCTGCACCTCGCCGCGGGCGGCGATCTCGGCGAAGCTGCCCTGCGCCAGGGTGCGGCCCTCCGCCATGACGATGACGGGATGGCAGAGCCGCGCGATCATGTCCATGTGGTGCTCGATGACGAGGAAGGTGAGGCCGTCGGCGAGGAGGCGGCGCAAATGCGCGCCGATCTCCTCGGCGAGCGCCGGATTGACGCCGGCGATGGGCTCGTCGAGCAGCACGAGCTTCGGCTCGGTCATGAGAGCGCGGCCGATCTCGAGCAGCTTCTTCTGCCCGCCCGAGAGCGCCGAGGCCGGGTTGTCGAGGACGCGGTCGAGGGCGAGGCGGGCGGCGATGGCGCGGGCGCGCTCGCGCAATTCCTCCTCGCGCCGGCGCGCCGCCGCCAGCCGGCAGAGCGCGGGCAGAAGCCGCTCGCCCGGCTGGTCCGGACCGTAGAGCAGCAGATTCTCCATGACCGTGAGGCCGGGAAAGCCGCGCGCGATCTGGAAGGTCCGCACGAGGCCGCGCCGAGCGATGCGGTCGGGGCGCCAGCCCGTGATATCCGCGCCATCGAAGACGACGCGCCCGCCCTGCGGCGGAACGATCCCGGAGACGCAGTTGAAGAGCGTCGTCTTGCCGGCGCCATTGGGGCCGATGAGGCCGGTGATGCTGCCGCTTTCGACGGCGAGGTCGACGCCGCTCAGGGCGGCGATGCCGTAGAAGCTGCGGCGAAGTCCGGTGATTTCGAGGAGCGCCATGACGGTGGGCGACCCTCGGTTGAAACGCGCGCGAAGTCAATTCTTGAGGCGGCGGGTCGAGACGGGTTCGTGGGGGCGAGCGACGCGACGGCATCGAGAAGGCGGGCAGGCTCCGCGATCGCGGCGTCGCTCCGCTGCTCGCGACGACGGGTGATCACGACCCCGGCGCCGCCTCACGGCTTCCTCTTGCCGAAATGGTAGCGCCGCAGCGGCCCGGGGAAGGCGCGCTCGGCTTCTCCTGCGAGCCGCGCCTGGTTGCGCCGCAGCGCGATGAAGCCGAGAACGACCAGAACGACGGCGGCGACCAGAAGAGCGATGCCGACGGCGCCGAGCAGACGGTGCACGGCCTTGCCGAAGAAGAACGCCCCGAAGCCGACGAGCGCCGCCCAAATGACGCTCCCCGCCGTGTTGAAGGCGAGAAAGCGCGGCCATTCCATGCGGTTGATGCCGGCAAGAAGCGCGACGAAGGCGCGCAGGAAGGCGATGAAGCGGCCGAAGAAGACGACCTTGCCGCCGTGCTTCAGGAACATATACATGCCGAGCTTCATCTTCGGCTCGTCGAGATGAATGTAGCGGCCGTAGCGGATGGCGAGCTCGTAGCCGAATTCGCGCCCCGCCCAGAAGCCGATCGTGCCCCCTGCCGTCGCGCCCGCCGCCGCGGCGGCGACGACAAGGTAGATGTCGAGCTGATGCGTCGTCCCGGCGTAGATCGCGGCGGCGAGGAGGATCGTCTCGCCGGGGATCGGGAGACCGAGGCTTTCGAGGCAGACGAAGGCGAGGACGACCCAGTAGCCATAGGTCGACAAGAGCTGGCCCAGCTCGTGATGGCTGAAATGGAGCATCTCCTCTCCCGCCGCCTAGCCTTCGGGTCCGATAAAAGGGGCGGAGCATTTCACGGATCGCGCGATCCTTGCAATCGCCGCCTCGCCGCGACACTCTGACGAATTTCCACATCCAGGATAAGAACCACGGGAGGAGACCATGATGGGCAAATGCCGAATCGGGCGCCGCGATCTCATGACGTCCGCTCTCTTGGGAGGCGCCGGGCTCGCCTTGGCCGGGCGCTTCGCGCCCGCCGGTGCGGCCGAGACGGTGAGCTTCGCCGACATCGGCGTCGGCGATCCGGGCGGCGACTGGTCGCGCTACACCAAGGCGACGGGCGGCGACACGGTGAGCCTCGTCTCGATCGGCAACGCCCCCTCGGCGATCCTCAACGTGCTTGTCGCCGGCGGCGGCACCAAGACCTACGACCTCATCAACATCGTCGGCGGCATGCAGAAGCCGCTCGTCGACAACGACCTGATCGAGCCGATCGACACGGCGAGGATCCCGAACTGGAGCAAGGACAGCTACATCGCCGAGTTCCTCAAGAAGGGGACGCCCGGCTTCGACTTCATCGGCTATGAAGGCAAGATCTACGGCGTCCCGACCGTGCTGCAGGGCGACAGCTTCGCCTACCTGCCGGAGGCGACGGGACCGCTCGACAGCTATGGCGCGCTCTTCGATCCCAAATGGAAGGGCTTCGTCGCCCTCGAGGACAACTACACGACGGCCGGGCAGAAGACGGCGCTCTACCTCAAGGACAGCAAGCAGGCTACGATCAACGACCCCGCCAATATGAGCGAGGGCGAGATCAAGGCCGTCGTGGATTTCCTCATCGCGAAGAAGAAGGAAGGCCAGTTCCGCACGATCTGGTCGAGCTTCGAGCAGGCGGTCAACCTCATCACCAGCAAGGAGGTGAAGGTCATCGATTGCTGGGAGCCGATGGTCTTCGCCGCCAAGAAGAAGGGCGTCGATGCCGTCTATGCCGCGCCCAAGGAGGGCTATCTCCTCTGGGCGATGGCCGCCTATCTCGTCAAGAACCCGGGGCGCAGCGCGGCGCGCACCAAGGCGAGCTACGAGCTCCTCGACTTCATGCTGGGCGGCTGGTACGGCGCCAAGATCACCGAGCTGCGCGGCTATATGACGAATCCCGAGGGCCCGGCCTACGCCAAGGCGCATCCCGACGAATTTCCGGCCGACGCGGCGCAGCGCATCGCCGCCATCGATGCCGGCGTCAAGAAGAAGTTCGAGAAGGGCGGCACCTGGCAGCAGCGCTGGCCGACCCATGTCGAGGCCTATGAATCGGAATGGGCGCGGTTCAAGGCGGCGTAGAAAGCGGTCGGGTTTCTCCCTCTCCCGCTTGCCGAGACCTTGCAAAACCCTCTCCCCTCCGGGGAGAGCGAAGGGTGAGGGGCGCCGTAACGAGGCCAAGTCATTGGAATATAACGAACTCGCCCTCACCCTGACCCTCTCCCCCAAGCGGGAGAGGGAATTTTGACAAGGTCCCGCAAGCGGGAGAGGGCTGTTTTGCGCGTTTCGCGGCAGCAGGAGCGTATCCTTGGAGGTTTACGCCTCGCCCTCCTCGCGCTGCCGATCGCTTTCGTCGTCTTCTTCCTGGTGGCGCCGCTGGCGCTCGCCTTCGCCATCAGCTTCTGGCAGCGCGTCGGCTTTCGCGTGCGCCCCGCCTTCCAGGTGGCGGCCTATGCCGATTTCCTCTCGGGCGTCCGCCTCTTCGTCCTCGAACGCGGGCTCCTCGTCGCCGCTGAGGTGACGGCGATCAGCCTACTCATCGCCTATCCCGTGGCTTACCTCCTCTGCTTCCGCGCCCGCCGCGCGACGGCGCGGCTCATCCTCGCGCTCTTCACCCTGCCCTTTCTCGTCAACTACATCATCCGCACCTTCTCCTGGTCGTGGCTCCTCGAGCGGACGGGACCCGTCAACCGCGCCCTCATCGCGCTCGGCCTCACGCATGGACCCGTCGACTGGCTGCTCTACAGCGATTTCGCCGTGCTGCTCGGCCTCGTCACCTCGGTCATGCCCTTCATGATCTTCCCGATCTATCTCGCGCTGGGCGGACTCGACCGCCGCCTCCTCGAGGCGAGCTGGCTCCTGGGCGCCGGGCCGCGCCGCACCTTCTGGCGAATCACCCTGCCGCTGTCATTGCCCGGCGTCTTCGCCGCCCTCGTCTTCGGCTTCGTCGGCGCTTTCGGCGACAGCGCCGTGCCGATCATACTCGGCGGCACCGGCTACCAGCTCATGGGCAACGCCATCACCTCGACGCTCGATGTGCTCAACTATCCGCTCGCCTCGGCCATGTCGAGCGTCGTCGTCCTCGTCATGCTGATGCTGCTCCTCTGCTGGTACGCCGTCTTCGATCTCCGGGCCTTCCTCGGCAAGATTCTGCGCTGGCGGGTCTGACATGACGCGCACCGCACCGGCACCGCGCATCGTCTGGTGCCTTCTCGTCCTCCTCCTCGCCATCCTCTATTTGCCGATTGTGCCGCCGCTCCTCTTCTCGCTCGATGACGGCCAGGGCGGGCTGACGCTGCGCTGGTACGCCACGCTCGGGAGCAATCCGCTGCTGGTCTCGGCGATCGGCACGACGCTCCTCGTCGCGCTCATCGCCGCCGCCGCGACGCCGGTGCTGGCGCTCCTCGCGGCGATGGCGGTGCGCGAGCTCAAGGCGCCGCGGCTCATCCTCCTCCTCACCCTCCTCCCCCTCTTCATTCCCGGCGTCAGCATGGGGCTCGCCACCGCCCTCTTCTTCCGCGAGCTCGGCCTGCCGCCGTCGCTCTGGAGCATCGCCATCGTCCATATCCTCTGGGCGCTGCCTTTCGCGACGCTCATCATCCTGACGGTGATGGCGGGGTTCGATCCGCTCTATCTCGAAGCCGCCTATATGACGGGCGCCAATCGCTGGCGCGCCTTCCGCGACATCGAGCTGCCGCTCATCCGCCCCGGCATCATCGGCGCCGCCAGCTTCTCGATGATCCTCTCCTTCAACGAGACCGTGCGCACGCAGCTCGTGCAGGGGCCGCGCAACACGGTGCAGACCTATATCTGGTCGACCTATCTCCAGGTCGGGCTGTCGCCGGCGCTCTATGCGCTGATGAGTCTTCTCATCCTCGCCACGGTCCTCCTTCTCGGGCTTTTCCTCGGCCTGGCGACGCAGCGCGCGAACCGGCCGCAATGAGACGCGCGCTTGCAGTATCCCCGAGGCTGAGTTATATTTTTATATAACTCAGCGAGGCCACTCATGCATACGACGGTGCTGCGCAAAGTCGGGGGATCGGTCATGCTGACCGTTCCGCCCGCCATTCTCGAAATCCTCGACCTGCAGGCCGGCGCGACCGTGGGCATCGCCGTCGATGCTGGACGGCTCGTGGTCGAGCCGCGGCCTCGTCGCCGCTACAGGCTGGACGAACTGCTGGCCCAATGCGACGCCTCGGCTGAGCCCGCGGAAGAAGACGCCGAATGGGTCGGCGGCAAGCCCGTCGGCCGCGAACTTTTCTGATGGAGCGCGGCGACATCTACCTGGTTTCGCTCGATCCGACGCAAGGCCACGAGCAGCAGGGCTGCCGACCCGTGTTGATCGTCTCGCCGGGGGCTTTCAACCGGCTGACACGGGTTCCGGTCGTGCTTCCCATCACGAGCGGCGGCAATTTCGCACGGATGGCGGGCTTTGCCGTCGCGCTCACGGGAGCCGGCACGCAAACGACCGGCATCGTCCGCTGCGACCAGCCGCGCGCCCTCGATCTCGCGGCACGCGGCGGACGCCGGCTCGAAGCCGTGCCCGTATCCGTCATGGACGAAGTCCTCGCCAAGTTCCTGCCGATTTTCGAATAGGCGCTCCGAGCGAGGCGAGCCTCGGCGCCTCTCAATCTTCGAGGAGGATGACGTCGGCGGGCGCGCAGCCAAGGGTGACCGCACTCGCCGCGCCGTCGAGCTCGCGCCGCGTCGACGTCGCCTGGACGCGCTGGCCGTCGGCAAGGCGCAGCAGGTGGTCGACATTGCTGCCGCGGTAGACGATCTCCTCGAGCCGCCCCGAGAATTCGAGCGGCGCGGCGGCGCCGAGGCGCAGATTCTCGCAGCGTATGGCGAGCCCCGCCCGCGCGCCCGGGGTGAATTCGCGCCCGGAGCTCGGCAACATGATGCGTGTGCCGGCGAGATCGAGCGCGACCTCGCCGGCGGCGGCATCGAGGACGGTCGCGTCGAGCACGTTGCAGCCGCGGAAGAACCCCGCGACGAAACGCGTGCGCGGCCGGCGGAACAGCGCCTCGGGCGCTTCGCATTGCACGCAGACGCCGCGGTCGAGCACGGCGATGCGGTCGCTCTGCGTCAGCGCCTCCTCCTGGTCGTGCGTCACGTAGAGAAAGGTCGTGCCGGTCTGGCGCTGGATGCGCTTCAGCTCGGACTGCATCTCGCGGCGAATCTTCTCGTCGAGCGCCGAGAGCGGCTCGTCGAGAAGCAGCATGCGCGGCTCGGGCGCGAGCGCCCGCGCGATGGCGACGCGCTGCTGCTCGCCGCCGCTGAGCAGCGTCGGATTGCGCGATTCGAAGCCGGGCAGTCCGACAAGGCTCAGCACGGCCCCGACCCGGACCGCCATCGCGTCGCGCCCGAGCCCGCGCGCCCGCAGGCCGTAGCCGACATTCTCGGCGACGCTCATATGCGGAAAGACGGCGTAGTGCTGAAAGACCATGCCGAGCTCGCGCCGCCAGGGCGGGACTCCCGCGACATCGCGGCCCTCGATCAGAATGCGGCCGTCATCGGGCCGCTCGAGACCGGCGACCATGCGCAGGATCGTCGATTTGCCCGAGCCGCTCGGCCCCAGAAAGGTGAAGAACTCGCCGCGGCCGATGGCGAGGGACAAGCGATCCGCGGTCACCGTCGCGCCGAAGCGCTTCGAGACGGCATCGAGACGGAGAATCGGCTCGCCGGAGGGGCGCGCCGACGGGCGATGAGCCATCACCGCGCCGGAAGCTCCTTCAGCGTGGTCGCGATCGCGATCGTGACGGCGCGCAGCATGCGCGAGAGCTCCATCGAGGCGAAGTCGGAGCGCTGGTGCAGCTCGAGGAGCGGGCTGGATTTCGCCTCGACGAGCATGCCCGCAACCTGCTCGGGCATGTAGGGAAGGTGGATGAAGCCGCCGCGCGCCGGCGACGGCTTCGCCGCGAGAAGGCGCATCAGCGTGTAGAGCGTGACGTTGCAGAGGAAGGTGCCGGCGGTGCTCGAGAGCTTGGCCGGAATTCCCTCGGCAAGCAGCGCCGCCTCGATCGCGCGCAAGGGCAAGGTGGCGCGCAGGCCGGTTTCGCCCTCGGGCGCGATCAGCGCGTCGCTGACGCGCAGCCCGTCATTGTCTGGGATCTCGAAATGCGCGAGGTTGAGGCCGAAGCGTTCGAGCCGGATCACCGCCTCGCCCGGCCAGAGGCCAAGGGCGATCGCGACCACCGGCCGGATCTCGTCGAGAAGGGCTTCGAGGCGCGGCGCCAATTCCCGATAGGAGACGGGCAGAGAGCGCCCGATGACGGGATACCCTTCGACCGTGGTGCCGTCGAGCGCCTTCGCGATTTCGGCCGCCGGGTTGCGGCCGCGTCCGCCATAGGGCACGAAGCCGGTGACCAGCACCGCCTCACCCGTTCCCGGCCGCTTGCTCTCGTTCATCTTCCACCCGGTATGCGCGCCGCCCACCCGCTCGCCTGAGCGGAGCCGGAGGCGCGATTTCGCCGTTTCCCGAGTGTAGCCCGAATGCGTCAGGAGAACGAGATGCCTCGCAACCCCTTATGGCTCATCGCCCTCGCCGCCGGCCTCGCCCTCGCCGCCTGCTCGGCCAACCAGCAGAATGCGCGTCCCGCCCGGGTCGCGCCGCCGAGCGGCGCCGCGACGCTCGGCCCCGAAGGCACCTCCGGCATGACCAACTCGCCGCAATCGGGCTCGGCTTCGAACGCCGCCTCCGGCTCCTCGATCCTGCGCCAGGAAGGGCCGGTGAGCGGCGCGCCGCTCACTCAGTAGCCGCTCACGCCGCCTTCGTTGCCGCCTTGCCGAGCAGAGCCTTCATCTGCGGCAGGGCGGAGAGGCGCGCCATGATCTCGCTCGCCTGCGCCGGCGGCAGCGGCCGGTTGGGCGGCAGAATGTTGAGCCAGGCGGGCTCGCCATGGATCGCGGCGCAGACCTGCTTCAGCGCCGCCTGCATCGGATAGCTCTGGAGGACGAGGCGGACCTCGGTCAGCGCCTTCTGGAGCTCGTCCGCGCTCTTCTCCTGCCAAGCGAGGTAGACCGGGCGCGCCAGCGGCGCCGTCACGTTGGTGCTCGCGGAAATGCAGCCGACCCCGCCCGCGCGCAGATTGGCGAGGAGGAACTCCTCCGAGCCCGAGAACACGCCGAAGCCGGGAAACTCCTTGAGGAGCCGCGCCGTGTTCGCCCAATCGCCCGAGCTGTCCTTGAGGCCGGCGATGGTGCCGTCGGGATAAGCCTTCATGAGCCGCGCGATGAGGCCCGCCGTGATCGGCACGGTCGAGAGCTGCGGGAAATGATAGAGGTAAAGCCGCAGCCTCGCATCGCCGACGCGCTGGATGACCTCGGAGAAGAAGGCGAAGAGCCCGTCCTCGGACGGGTTCTTGTAGTAGAAGGGCGGCAGCAGCAGCGCCCCGGCGGCGCCTGCCGCGACCGCCGCCTTCGTCACCTTGACCGCATCGGCAAGAGCGCAGGAGCCGGCGCCCGGAACGAACTTCGCCATCGGAATGCCGGATCCCGCGGCCGCCTCGATGAGGCGGATGCGCTGCTCGACCGAGAGCGAATTGGCTTCGCCCGTCGTCCCGAGCGGCGCGAGCCCGTCGCAGCCATTGTCGAGGAGCCAGCGGCATTGCCGGACGAAGAGCGCCGTGTCCGGCTCGTAGCTGGCGCTGAGGGGCGTCAGGACGGCGGCATAGACGCCACGCGGCTGGCTGGAAGCGGGCGAGGCCATGATCGGATCTCCACGGGCTGCGCAAACAGGCTTCACGCGGTTTAGCACGCCGCAAGCGGTCGGCAAAGGGCCGCGCCGCTCAAGTGTCGGGCGGTCGATTGCACGCGGAGCGGGCGGCGGCTAGGCTGGTGAAGGCCGGCGGCGCGGGCGGCTGCTCCCGCCGCGGAATTCCGGGAAGCCAGGGGAGGAAAAGAATGATCCGTCGCCGATCCGTGCTCAAGGGCTCGGTTGCGCTGCTCGCGATGCCCGCGATCATCGGGCGTGCCCGCGCCGCATCGGGCTTCGACTGGAAGCAGTTCAAGGGCACGCATATCGAGGTCAGCCTCTCCAAGAATCCGCGTAGCGACGTGCTGCAGAAGCACCAGAAGGAATTCGAGGAGCTGACCGGCATCACGGTCGGCTCCGAGCAGATCCCGGAGCAGCAGCAGCGGCCGAAGGCGGCGATCGAGCTCGCTTCGGGGCGCCCCAGCTTCGATGTGCTGATGGTCTCGCTGCACGTCTCGAAGCGTCTCTTCGGCCGCGCCAAATGGCTCGAAGACCTGAAGCCCTACCTCGCCAACCCGCAGCTCACCGCCCCCGATTACGACTTCGCCGATATGGGGCCGGGCGCGGTCAAGACGGCGACGCAGCCCGATGGCCGCATGGATTCGCTGCCGCTCAACCCCGATCTCTGGATCGTCTTCTGGAACAAGCAGCTCTTCAAGGAGAAGGGCCTCGCCTTTCCGAGCAGCATGAGCGAGCTGCTGGAGACCGCGCGGAAGCTCACCGACAAGAGCAAGGGGACCTACGGCTTCGTCGGCCGCGGCCTCAAGAACGCCAATGTCCCGGTGTGGACGAGCTGGCTCCTCGGCGAGAACGCCTATACCGTGACGGCGGACGGCAAGAAGCTCCTGACCGACACGCCCGATGCGGTCTGGGCGGCGCAGCTCTACCGCGATCTCATGCGCGACTGCGCGCCACCGGGCAGCATCGGCTTCAACTGGAACGAATGCCAGACCAGCTTCTCGCAGGGGAAGATCGCGATGTGGCTCGACGGGGTCGGCTTCTCGGCGCCGCTTCTCGATCGGAAATCCTCGAAAGTCGTCGATACGGTCGGCTTCGCCGTCGTGCCGAAGGGGCCGAAGGCGCAGCATTCGGCGAGCTTCGTCGACAGCATGGGCATCCCCGCCGCCGGCAAGAACAAGGGCGCCGCCTATCTTTATTGCCAATGGGCGACGAGCAAGAAGATCATGGCCGAAATCCTGCGCACGGGATCGGGCACGCCGGCGCGGCTCTCCGTCTATAGCGATCCGCAGGTCGTCCGGGAGAACAAATTCGGCAAGGAGTGGCTCGACGCCGTCATGGAGAGCCAGAAAATCTCGGCGCCGGGGCTGCCCGAGATCGTGCCGGTGACCGAGTTCCGCGACACCTTCGGCGTCGCCCTCACCAACATGATCACCGGCGCCGATCCCGCCGCCGAGCTGAAGAAGGCAACGCAGGCCTTCCAACCGGTGCTCGACAAGTCGAACGCGTGAGGTGGCCGAGGCGCTGACCCGGGCGACGGGCGCGGCGCGCGCCGCGGCGGGACGCCGCGCCCATTATCGGCGGCGCTACTGGGCCTTCGCCCTGCCCGCCGCCGCCATCGTGCTCGCGGTCATCGTCTTCCCCTGGCTCTTCACCCTCTACATGTCGGTGCACGAGTGGGAGCCTTCGGGCGGCGCCCTCTTTATGGGGCTCGGCAACTATCTGAAGCTCGCCGCGGACGCGCGCTTCGCCTGGGCGATCCTGCGCACGCTCTATTTCGCCGCCCTTGCCGTCGCCGCGCCGGTCATCCTCGGCGTCGCCGCGGCGCTCGCCTTCAACGAGCGTTTTCCCCTGCGCGGCCTCGCCCGCACGGTCTTCATCCTGCCGATGATGGCGACGCCCGTCGCGATCGCCCTGGTCTGGTCGATGATGTTCCATCCCCAGCTCGGCGTCCTCAACTACCTCCTGAGCGCGCTCGGCCTGCCGCCCGCAAGCTGGACCTACAGCGCCGACACGGTGATCCCGACCCTCGCCCTGGTCGAGACCTGGCAATGGACACCGCTCGTCATGCTGATCGTTCTGGGCGGCCTCGCCAGCCTGCCGCGCGATCCTTACGAAGCGGCGCTCCTCGACGGCGCCGGCGCCTGGCAGACCTTCCGCCACATCACCCTGCCGCTCATCTGGCCCTTCATCGTCGTCGCCGGCGTCATCCGCACCATCGACGCCCTCAAATCCTTCGACGTCATTTACGTCATCACGCAGGGCGGGCCCGGCACCGCCAGCGAGACCATCAACATCTTCCTCTATCAGCAGGCCTTCGCCTATTACCACCTGGGATATGCCGGCGCCGTCACGGTCGTCTTCTTCATCCTCATCATCGCCGTCAGCCTCGTCCTGCTCGCCATGCGGCAGCGCGCGAAATGGCAGTGAGGCGCCGCAGCAAGGCCGCGCGCCTCGCAAAGCGCGCCGGGCTCGGCCTCTCGGTGCTGGCGCTGGTCTCGCCGGCGGCGTTCGTCTTCCTCTGGATGCTGTCGCTCTCGCTCAAGAACGAGGTCGACAACATGGCCTTTCCGCCGGTCTTCGTTCCGCATCCGCCGACCTTCGCCAATTTCGTCAAGGTCTTCGCCGAGAACGACTTCCTGCGCTACACCGTCAATTCCTGCATCGTCTCCTTCAGCGCGACGGCGCTCGCCCTCGCCATCGGCGTGCCGGCCGGCTACGGCATCGCCAAGGCGCGCGCGGCGCGGGCGGCGATGCTGATCCTCATCGCCCGCATTACGCCCGGCCTCTCCTACCTCATTCCGCTCTTCCTGCTCTTCCAGTGGCTCGGCCTCCTCGGCACGCTGACGCCGATCGTCATCACCCATCTCGTCATCACCGTGCCCATCGTCGTCTGGGTCATGATCGGCTTCTTCGAGGGGCTGCCGCGCGAGCTCGAAGAGGCGGCGCTCGTCGACGGCGCCACGATCTGGCAGGCCTTCCGCCATGTCGCGCTGCCGCTGGCGCGGCCCGGCGTCACGGTGGCGACCATCCTCGCCTTTATCTTCAGCTGGAACAACTTCCTCTTCGGCATCGTCCTCGCGGGTCGGACGACGCGGACGCTGCCCGTCGCCGTCTACAATGTGCTGACCTTCGAGCAGGTGAGCTGGGGCCCGCTCGCCGCCGCCGCCCTCGTCGTGACCGCACCCGTGCTGCTGCTCACCCTGCTGGCGCAGAAGGAGATCGTGGCCGGCCTCACCGCGGGGGGCGTCAAGGGCGGCTGAGCCCGACGCCCCGGCCGAGGCGCTTTTCGAGGCGCAGCGAGGTCGGCGCGCTGAAGCCGGCATGCGTCTCGCGCGCGACCTCGCGGTAGCCGAGCCACACGAAGAAGGCGATGTTGCCCGGCAGCGCGATCCGGACATTGAGCGCCACCCTGTCGATGCCGGCGGCGCGCGCCGCCGCCTCGATCGCCGCAATCATCCGCCGCGCGAGGCCGCGCCCACGCCATTCCGGGCGCACCGAGAGGCGGCCGAAATAGAGGTGGTCGCCGTGATCCTTGTAGAAGACAGCGGCGACGAGCCGCCCGTCCCGCTCGGCGACGAGGCATGTCTCGGTTTCGAGTCGGCGCTCGATGGTCGCCACGCTCTCGCTCAGCGCCCCGGACGGTGGGGCGAGCCTGCCTTCGTGCTCGGAAAAGGCGGCGCGGAGGACGGCGAGGATGGCGGCGGCGTCCGCCTGCCCGGCGCGGCGCAGCCGCGCCTCAGGCGAGGCGTCCCTCAAGCGCGTCCTCGTAGAGACGGCGCAGCTCGGCCGGCCCGACCTTGACCGGGTTGCTGCTCGCCGTCGGATCGACCGCCGCCATCTCCGCCATCTCGGCGAAGCGCTCGGGCCCGACTTTGAGTCCGCCGAGCGTATGCGGAATGCCGATCGTCTGCCGCAGCTCCAGCACCCAATCGATAAGGCCGGTCAGGTCCGCCCGGGCGAGGCCGAGATAGCGGGCGATGCGCGCCGCCTTCTCGGCGATGGCGGGCCGGTTGAAGGCCAGCACATAGGGCATGAAGACGGCGTTGGTGAGGCCGTGATGGGCGTCGTAGAGCGCGCCCACGGGATGGCTCAGCGAATGGATGGCGCCCAAGCCCTTCTGGAAGGCGGTGGCGCCCATGCTGGCGGCGACCGCCATCTGCGCCCGCGCTTCCAGATCCTTGCCGTCGGCGACGGCGCGCGGCAGGAACTCCTTGATGAGGCGGATGCCTTCGAGGCCGATGCCGTCCGCCATCGGGTGATAGGCGGGCGCGAGATAGGCTTCGAGATTGTGGGCGAGCGCGTCCATGCCGGTCGCCGCGGTCAGATGCGGCGGCAGGCCCACCATCAGCGCCGGGTCGATGATGACGATGACCGGCATCATCTTCGGATGGAAGATGATCTTCTTGGTATGCGTCGCCTCGTCGGTGATGACGCCGGAGCGGCCGACCTCGGAGCCGGTGCCGGCGGTGGTGGCAACGGCGATGACGGGGGCGATGCCCTTCGGATCGGCGCGCGTCCACCAATCGCCGATGTCCTCGAAATCCCAGATCGGCCTCGTCTGGCCCTGCATGAAGGCGATGACCTTGCCTGTGTCGAGGGCGCTGCCGCCGCCGAAGCCGATGACGCCGTCGTGCCGGCCGCGGCGAAAGGCGGCGATGCCGTCGGTCACGTTCTGCGCCACCGGGTTGCTCTTGAGCTCGCTGAAGACGGCGGTCGGCAGCCCCGCCTTCTCGTTCGCCGCCACCGCCTCGCGGACCATGGCGGAGCCGGCGAGGCCGGGATCGGTCACGAGGAGCGGGCGCGCGATCCCCGCCGCCTTGCAGCAATCGGCGAGCTCGGCGATGCGGCCGGTGCCGAAGCGCACGCTCGTCGGGTAGTTCCAATTGGCGCGCAGGCTGGCGGGTGACGGGGTCATCGATGCCTTCCGTGTCAGGGAGTGAGGGCCGGCTCCGTTCGGCGGCGACAATCCGCCAGAGCGCGGGGCGCGAGTCAACATCGCCGCATCCTCCGGCATTTTCCGCAGATTTGCTTCAAATGAAAACCGTATTTGAAAGTAAATCTCTGTCCGTCCTCCGGCGTTTTAGCTAAAGATTCCTCATAGGCGGGACAAAAACCGGGAGCACTTTCCATGCAATTTGCGCGTCTCATCCCGAAGGAAGCGCCGCTGCTGGCGCTAAAACCGGCGCCGCGCGGCTGCACCACGGCGCGGCGGCGGGCGGCGCTCGGCTCGGAGCTGCTGCGACGGCCGGGATTGGCACCGCCGGCGTGGTCGGATCTGCCGGACCCAGAGCGCGGCGCACCGGGCGCCCGCGCCTCGGCGACGCAGTGGATGCGCGACTACATCGCCGGACGAACCGGCTTCGCGCCGGCCGCAAGCGTCCCCGGCATGACCGTCGTCACGCGCGCCGAGAGGCCGAACGCGGCGGAAAAACGCCGCCGCCGCGAGGCGGATCTGCGCCAGCTCGCCCGCGCGCTCTCGGACGAGGATCTGGCGCTCGCCATCGGCCAGGTGCGGCTGCTGGTCAAGGCGCGCGAGCGCCGAAGACGGCCGGGCTGACGCCGCGGCCGGCCCCTACTGGCCGGGATGGCAGCGGGGCGGGCAGGTGAAATCGGGAACTGGCCCGATCGTCAATCCCGAGCAGGCGGCGACCGTCAGCATTCCGAGCAGGACCAGCGACAGGCGCGAGAGCGGCCGCATCGTCGAGTTCATGTCGTCACCCGCAGATGGAAGGATTTGGGACGCGTCAGCGCCGCGAAGCCGAGGCGCGACAAGGTGCAGCCGCGGCCCGAATCCTTGACGCCCGTCCAGGCCAAGGCGGGATCGAGATAATCGCAGCGGTTCATGAACCAGGTGCCGGTCTCGACCTTGTCGCCGATGGCGATCGCGGCTTCCTCGTCGGACGTCCAGATGGCGGCGGTGAGGCCGTAGCGGCTGTCATTCATGAGCTGCACCGCCTCCTCGTCGGAGGCGACCTTCATGATGCCGACGACCGGGCCGAAGCTCTCCTCGGTCATGACCCGCATGCCGTGATCGACGCCGACCAGGACCTGCGGCGCGAGATAGGGCGTGCCCGGGCGCGAGGCGGGAAACGCCGCTTCGTCGATGAGAGCGCGGGCGCCGCCGCGCAGCGCCTCGGCGATCTGGCCGCGGACGAAGTCGGCCGCCGCCGCGCGCACCATGGGACCCAGCGTCGTCGCCGGATCGAGCGGATCGCCCAAACGGTATTGCCGCGTCAGTGCCGCATAGGCCTCGACGAAGCGATCATAGACCGCGCCATGGACATAGATGCGCTCGATGCCGCAGCAGGACTGGCCGCTGTTGAAGAAGGCGCCGTCGACGAGGTTCTCGACGGCATGTGTCAGATCGGCGTCGGGGCGCACATAGGCCGGATCCTTGCCGCCGAGCTCGAGGCCGGTGCCGATGAAGCGTCCGGCGGCCGCCCGCACCACCGCATGGCCGCCCGGCACCGAGCCGGTGAAGGCGACGAAATCGACGGCATCGCCGGCGATGATGCGCTCGGCATCGGCGTGCCCGAGATGAAGATACTGGAAGACACCGTCGGGCAGGCCGGCCGCGGCGAAGGCTTCGGCAAAGCGCTCCGCGCAAAGCGGCGTCTGGTGCGAATGCTTCAGGATGACGGCGTTGCCGGCGAGAAGCGCCGGGACGATGGCGTTGACGGCGGTGAGATAGGGGTAGTTCCAGGGTGCGAGGACGAAGACGGTGCCGAGAGGCTCGTGGCGAATGAAGCGGGTGAAGCCGTCCTTGGGCTCGATGCGCAGATCGGCGAGCTCTTCCTCGGCGATCCCGGCCATGTAGCGCGCGCGCTCGGCGAGGCCGCGCACCTCGCCAGGGCTGTATTTGACGGGACGCCCCATCTGGCGCGAGATCTCCTCGGCGATGGCATCCGCCTTGCTCTCGAAGGCATCGACGAAGCGGCGGATGAGGGCGACGCGCTCGCCGACCGGAACGCTCCGCCACAGGCGCTGCGCGCGGCGCGCCGCGGCGAGCGCCCGGTCGATCTCGGCCGCCGTCGCGAGCGGCCGCTCGACATAGAGGCGGCCGTCGCCGGGCGAATGGGTGCGCAAGGTCTCGGGCATGTCGGTGAGTGTCCCGCCACGGAGTGAAATGGCGGTTTTTATAGATCGCCGCGCCCCGCCCTGTCAGGTGATTCTCGCGGCGAGAAAGAGGGCGGCGCGATTCGCGACGCCGCCCTCTCCCCCGGCTGCCCGGCTATTCTAGGACATATAGCCGTCGGGGCCGCGCTTCATCATCTCGACGGGTTTCCCTTTCTTCATCGTCTCTTTGCCGGATTTCTTGGGCGCGCCATCGGGAGTGATGTAGCCGCCCGACCTTGCGGCCTTGAGGGGCTGGCCTTCCCCCTGCTCCTCATCCGTCTGCGGCTGGAGATTCGTCACGTCGGCATAGCTACCCGGCCTGTTCTGCACGTCGCCAGTTGCGCTCGCGGAGTTTGCATTCGCCTGCTTCGCTTGCTCCTTCTTGATCCGCGCATCATGGACCGCGGCGCGCTTCTCGGCGAGAGTATCGAGCGTTTCGCGCTTTTTCGCCTGCTTCTCCTCGAGCTCGCGGTTGAGGCGGTCCTTGTTCCTCATTTGCGCCTCGTTGCCTTCGGACTGAATGAACTGGCTCTTCCTGGTGACGCTGGCATTGGCATCGCCGGCGAGCAAATTGATATAGGCCTGGGCGTTGACCTGGTTCTCCGGCACCTTGACGCCGGGCGCCTTGGCATAGAGCTCCTTCGCCTTGGCTTCGAGTTTCGAGGAGTCCTTCTTGACCTCCTCCTCCAGCTTCTTGAGCGCGGTGGCGCCGAGCGCCGCCTTCAGATCGCCGATCGTCTTGTACTTGCCTGAGGCGAGCAGCTTCTTCAGCTCCTCCGGCCGCTTCTGCTGCAGCTCGGCGAAGGCCTGCTCGCCGAGCGGCCCCTTGAGCTGGTTGAGCTTCACTTGCTGCTCGATCGCCGCCTTGTCGCCCTTCACCGTTTGCCATTGCTCATCGGTGATGGCGGCGTTCTTGTCGAGGAGACGCACCTTGGCCTCGCGATGGCCGTCGAGCATCGGCGTGTCGAGCGCGCCTTGCTCATCGAGATGCTTCACCGCCTGATGAGTCAGCTCGGCATTGGGCTTGTAGTGGCCGCTCTGATCGCTGATCTCGGTGACGCTGCCGCGGAAATCTGTCTTCATCATCCCGGCGCCGCCCACCGCCTTGCCCCCCAGCGGGCTCGAATGGTGCTCCCATTGCTTCTTGCCGTCGGCCGTCATGTGCGGGTGCGAGCCGTCGAAGGTGTAGGTCTTGCCGGTCTTCGGATCCATGACGAAGCCGCGCTGCCCATCATCGAGCGCCCGGCCCTTCGCGTCCTTGGCGATGCCCTTGTCGAAGGTGACCTCGGCCTTCTTTCGCTCGGCCTCGTTGAAGTATTTCGTCGTAACGACGTCGCTCTCGCGCACCTCCTTCTGCCGCTTGGCGAATTCCTCCTTGGATTCGCCCTCCTTGGGCCGCATTGCATCGGCACGCCAGCCGGCCTTTTTGTCCTCGCCCTTGTAATGCTCGCCCAGCTCCTTGCTCTCGAGCATCGCCTGGGTCACGAGATTGATCGCCTTCGGCATGACGTTGCTTTCGCGCGCCACGACCTGCACGCCCTTGGCGAGGGCAGGCGGCGCCGCCGTCTTGGTGATGACGCTGAGCTCGCCCGTCTTCTCCAGCTTCATCATGCCGTTCGCGACGGTCTTGTTCTTCGCCGTCTTCAGGACCTTGTCGATCTCGGTCTGCGGCACTTGGGTCGGATGGAAGAGAAGGCGGGGTTTGCCTTTCTCGTCCTGGGCGCAGAACCAGAACCGCACCGGCTTCGACTTCATCGCTTGAAAGGCTTGCTTCACGTCCATCGCTTGTCTCTCCCTTCACCTGACCCGCTCCAGGCGAAAGCGGGCGGCCTTCTCTCGCGGCAGGAGCGTAAGGCGGGTTCGATGCGCGCGGCAAGCGCAACGATGCACGCCTGTGATGAAGCGCACAGACGCTCTTCGCCCGATGGGCGCCGCTCAGATGATCTCGAAATAGCGCTGGAGCTGCCAGTCGGTGATGTATTTGCGCGCCTCGCGCTCCTCCCATTCGCGCGTCGCCGCGTAGTGCTCGACGAAGGCGTCGCCGAAGAGCGCGCGCGCCGCCTTCGACGCCTTGAGGCGCTGCGCCGCCTCCCACAGCGTCGCCGGCAGCGCCAGCTTCCCCGGATGGCGCTTCTCGTAGGAATTGCCGGCGACGGCCGGCAGCGGCTCCAGCTTCTTCTCGATGCCCCAGAGCCCGGAGCCCAGGGCCGCGGCGATGACGAGATAGGGGTTCCCGTCGGCGGCGGCGACGCGGTATTCGATGCGCTGCGACTTCGCCGAGCCCGGGATGACGCGCAAGGCGCAGGTCCGGTTCTCGATGCCCCAGGTCGCGTGGGTGGGCGCCCAATAGCCGGGGATGAGGCGGGTGTAGGAGTTCACCGTCGGCGCGATCATCGCCAGAAGCTCGGGCATCAGCGCCTGCTGGCCGGCAAGGAAATGGCGCATGGTGTCGCTCATCGCGTGCGCCTTCTCGGGATCGTGGAAGGCCCCCCTCCCGTCGCGGTCCTTCAGCGAAAGGTGCAGATGGCCGCTCTGGCCCGGCCATTGCAGCGACCATTTCGCCATGAAGGTCGCGATCCAGCCGCGGCGCTGCGCCAGCACCTTGGTGAAGGTCTTGAAGAGCGCCGCCTTGTCGGCGGATTCGAGCGATTTGTCGACGGCGATCGCGGCTTCGAGGACGCCGGCGCCGGTCTCGGTATGGAGGCCCTCGATCGGCATGTCCATCGCCTCGCAGAGGCCGAGAAGCTCATGATAGAACTCGGCAAAGACCGAGTTGCGGAGCACCGAATAGCCGAAATAGCCTGGGGTGATCGGCTTCAGGTTGCGGTAATTCTTTTCGCGCACCGAATGCGCCGTCTCCTCGAAGAGGAAGAACTCGTATTCGAGGGCGCTGTAGGGCTCGAACCCGATCTCGCGCGCCCGTGCGATGATCCGGCGGAGCAGGCCGCGCGGACAGATCGCCTCGGCGGGCGGCGCGAATTCCGCGAGGAAGAAGAGGGCATCGCTCTCGAAGGGGATCTCGCGGCAGCTCTCCGGGAGGATGCGCGCCGGGGCGTCGGGATAGGCGGTATGCCAGCCGGTATAGGCGAGATTGTCGACGAGCTGGTCGTTCGAATCCCAGCCCAGCACCACGTCGCAGAAGCCGAAGCCGCCTTCCAGCGCCGAAAAGAACTTCTCGCGCGAGACGTATTTTCCGCGCATGACGCCGTCGACATCGACGAGGCCGAGCTTGACGTGACGAATGCCGCGTTCCTCGACGATGCGTCGCGCATCGGCGGCGGTCCGGACCTCTCGCGTCTTCATTACCCCTCCCTCGATGAAACTGGCGCGCGGGATCGAAGCATCAAATTGACGTGAAGGGAATGGGAAACGGCGGCGCATGGTCTTGAAGGGACAGGAGGGTCACGGCTTGGCGGCTCGAGGCCTCGCGCCCCTCCCGGCAAACATTCCTGTGGACCCCATGGCCGGATTAGCGATACCATTGAAGCCGTTGGTATAGTTTCGATCCCAGCGGGCTAGCCGGGCAGCAGATTCGGCGGCGGCTCACCAGTGCAAGCAACGGGAACAACCCTTAAGGGAGGAGTGTGTCGATGACAATGAAGCCCCTGTCGCGTCGCCGTTTCCTCGCGAATACCGCGCTCGCGACGACGGCGGCGATCGCCGCGCCGTATGTTCACGGCGTCTACGCCGCCGGCTCGCTATCGGTCGGGTTCTGGGACCATTGGGTCCCCGGCGCCAACGATACCATGACCAAGCTCTGCAACGAATGGGCGAAGAAGGAAAAGGTCGACATCAAGATCGACTACATCACCTCGCAGGGCAACAAGGACATCCTGACGGCCGCCGCCGAATACCAGGCGAAATCGGGTCATGACAGCCTTCAGATGCCGGCTTGGCAGCCGCTCGACAAAGCGGACGAGCTGGAATCGATGGACGACGTGATGAAGGACCTGATCGCCGAGAACGGCAAGGTCAGCGCCGCCGCAACCTATCTCGGCAATCTCGACGGGCAGTGGGTCGGCGTGCCGCAGGCTTCGGGCAGCCAGGTCAAGCCGCCGCTGACGCGCATCTCCTACATGAAGGAGATGGCGGGGATCGATGTGCAGAAGATGTACCCGCTGGGCGCGCCTCCCGACAAGGAGCTCGCCGACAAATGGACCTGGGAGGCGCTGCTGGCCGCGGCCGAGAAGTGCTTCAAGGGCGGCAAGCCGTTCGGCCTCGGACTTGGCCAGACCAGCGACTCGGTCGACTTTGTCGGCTCCGTCTTCAGCGCCTATGGTGCCGTGCTGGTCAACGAGAAAGGCGACATCACCGTCAAATCCGATGCGACGAAGCAGGTCCTGGAGTTTTTCCAGAAGCTGGTCAAGGTCCTGCCGCCCGATGTCTTCGCCTATGACGACGCCTCCAACAACAAATGGCTGATCGGCGACAACGGCGCGCTGATCATGAACCCGCCCTCGGCCTGGGCGGTCGCCAAGCGCGACAATCCCAAAGTCGCGGCGGATTGCTGGACGATCCAGGCGCCGTCGGGCCCGAAGGGCCGCTTCGCGCCCTCGCAGCCCTATTTCCAGACGGTCTGGAAGTTCTCGCCGAACAAATCCGCGGCCAAGAGCCTCATCCGCTACATCTCGTCGCGCTCCTCGATCGAGCAGCTCGTGGCGGCCAGCGTCGGCTACGACATTCCGGCTTTCGCCAACCTCCTCGACTTCGATACCTGGAAGACGGTCGAGCCGCCGAAGGGCGTCGTCTACAATTATCCGCCGCGCTTCGGCACGATCGAGTCGATCGCCGCGGCCCCGGCGCCGCCCAAGATCGCCGTGCAGATCTACGTCCAGGCGACGATGACGAAGATGATCAACAAATGCACGCAGGGCGGGCAATCGGTCGCCGCGGCGATCGATTGGGCGTCCTCCGAGCTCGAAGGCTTCATGCGGACCTGAGCCGCGCGCCTTCGCCGCGGCGGGGTCGCTTCACGGGGAAGCGGCCCTGCCGCGGCTGCATAAGACAAGAACGATGTGATGCGAACAGGGGACGGACCGCAAAGCCCGGCTAAGCGCCGGGCGGAGCGACGCACGAGGGAGAGTCGTTAATGGCGGAAGCCGTAATGAGCGGAGTTCGGGCGCCCGCCGCCCGGCGGTCATCGTTGCGCGCGATCGCGCGGCGCAAGCCGATGATCGCCTTTATGATGGCCTTGCCGCTGATCCTCCTCATCCTCCTCCTCGTCGTCTATCCGGCGCTCTACTCCATTCACCTCGCCACTCTCAACCGCTCGATGAAGCGGTTCGTCGGCTTCGGAAACTTCCTCTTCCTCTTCAAGCGCGACACCTTCTGGATGGTGGTGAAGCAGTCGGTGATCTTCGCCTGCACCGCCGTCTTCTTCAAAACCCTGATCGGCATCTTCCTCGCGAACTTCGTCCACACCATCCCAACGAAGGGACAGCGCAAGTGGCGCGGCATGCTGATGGTGTCGTGGGTCATCCCGACGGCGATCAGCTCGATCACCTGGTTCTGGCTCTTCGACCCCTCCTACAGCGCCTTCAACTGGCTCCTGGCGAAATTCTTCGGAACGGCGCCCATCCCCTGGCTCGGAGAGCCGTTGTGGGCGCGCTTCTGCGTCATTCTCGTCAACATCTGGGCGGGCACGCCCTTCTTCATGATCATGTATCTCGCCGCGCTGAAATCGGTCCCGGAGCAGCTTTACGAGGCGGCGGCGATCGACGGCGCGAATTGGTGGCAGCGGCTCTGGTACGTGACGCTGCCGATGATGCGCAACATCATCTCGATCACCGTCCTCTTCTCGCTCATCGTCACCTTCGCCAATTTCGACATCGTCCGCATTCTCACCAATGGCGGGCCCGTTGATCAGACGCAGATCTTCGCGACCTGGGCCTTCCAGGTCGGCATCCAGGGGAACGACATTCCGCTCGGCGCCTCGGTCTCGCTCTTCATGTTCCCGATCCTCGGTGTCTCCGCCTACTTCATCCTGCGCGGCGTCCGCCGGCGCAGCCAAGAGATCTGAGCCATGGCCGCAGCCGTCGAAACCGCATCGCACATCCGCGCCGCGCGCCGCGGCAGCATCAGGGGCAGCCGCCGCAAGGCGCTGTTCTGGTCGTATTTCTTCCTCGTCCTCTTCGTCGTCATCTTCCTGGCGCCGCCCTTCTACATGCTCATCACCTCGCTGAAGTCGAGCGGCGAGATCTCGGCGCAGGTCAACCCCTGGTGGGTGTTCCATCCGACGCTCGAAAATTACCTCGGGCTGCTGACGGAGCCGAATTTCGTCACCTTCTTCCGTAACTCGGCCGTCGTCTCGCTCTGCGTCGTCGCCATCTCGATGCTGATCAGCGTGCCCGCCGCCTTCGCCCTCGCCCGCATGAAATTCTGGGGATCGGCGACGCTGGCGACCGGGGTGTTCCTGACCTATCTCATCCCGGAATCGCTGCTCTTCATCCCCTTCTTCCGCATCTTCGCCTTCCTGCGCGATATCACCGGGATCGAATTCCTCAATCATTGGTGGGTGCTCATCATCGTCTACCCGACGCTGAGCGTCCCGTTCTGCACCTGGATCCTGATCAGCTATTTCGCCAGCATTCCGAAGGAGCTCGACGAGGCGGCCCTCATCGACGGCGCCGGCTACATCCAGATGCTGACCAAGATCTTCATCCCGGTGGCGCTGCCCGGAATCATCGCCGCGACGATTTTCGCCTTCACCGTGGCCTGGGCGGATTTCCTCTACCCGCTCGCCTTCACGACATCGGCGGATCAGCTCGTCCTGCCGGTCGGCATCGTCACGACGCTCATCAAGGGCGATGTCTACAATTGGGGGCAGATCATGGCCGGCTCGTTGATCTGCGCGGCCCCGCCCCTCATCATCTACGCATTCCTCATGGACTACTACATCGCCGGCCTCACGGCGGGCGCAACAAAGGGATAGGCAGGAAGCGCGCATGGCCCAGGTCACACTCCGCAGCCTCGTCAAGAGATTCGACCGCACCGAGGCGGTGCGCGGCATCGACCTCGACATCGCCGATACCGAGTTCGTCGTCCTCGTCGGCCCCTCGGGCTGCGGCAAGTCGACGACCCTGCGCATGATCGCCGGGCTCGAAGATGCGAGCGCGGGCGAGATCCTCATCGGCGGCGAGCTCGTCAACGATCTGCCGCCCAAGGATCGCGACATCGCGATGGTGTTCCAGAACTACGCGCTCTACCCGCATATGACGGTGTTCGAGAACATGTCCTTCGGGCTGCGCCTCAAGAAGTTCCCGAAGGCCGAGATCAAGGAGCGCGTCGAACAAGCGGCGCGCATTCTCGACATCACCGAGCTCCTCCAGCGCAAGCCGCGCCAGCTCTCCGGCGGACAGCGGCAGCGCGTTGCCATGGGCCGCGCCATCGTGCGCCACCCCAAGGTCTTCCTTTTCGACGAGCCGCTTTCGAACCTCGACGCCAAGCTGCGCGTGCAGATGCGCACCGAGATCAAGAAGGTGCATCAGAAGGTCAATACGACGACCGTCTATGTGACGCATGACCAGGTCGAGGCAATGACCCTCGCCGACCGCGTCGTCGTCATGAATGCCGGCCGGATCGAGCAGGTGGGGCCGCCGAACGAGCTCTATCACAGCCCGCGCACCAAATTCGTCGCCGGCTTCATCGGCTCGCCCGCGATGAACTTCATCCCGTGCCGGCTCGAGGAGAGCGGCGGCGGCGGTCTCACCGTGCGCGTCGGCGATGGGCTCGTTCTCCCGGTGCCGTCCGGCCGCACCGCTTCCTATCGCGCGCATCTCGGCAAGGAGCTGATCCTGGGTCTCCGTCCCGAGCACATCACCGAAGCGCACCCCCATGCCGAGCCGGGAACGGCCGAATTCGCGGTTCCCGTCGATGTGGTCGAGCCGATGGGCATGGAGACTATGCTCTATTTCGCCATGAGCGGCACGCAGATCTGCGCCCGCGTCAGCCCCGAAACACCGGCCTCGCCTGGCGCGACGGTGAACCTCCTCGCCGATTTGCGGCACATGCATCTCATCGATCCGACGACGAACCAGGTCATCGAAGTGCCGGTCGCAAGCCGCGGCAATGCGCAGCCGAGCGCCGACGCCACGGCCTTGCGCCGCGGCGTCGGCTAACGATAGCCCCTCACCCTCTCCCCAGCACAAGCATCGCAAGCGGGAGCGGCGATGCGCGGCGCGCGCTCGCCGCCGCAACCCGCGTGCAGTCAGGTGTGGGTCGGCTTGTCGTTTCCGGGCTTGTCGAACATGTGTCCCGGAAAGAGCGTGTAGGCGAATTGCGCGATCGCCTGGCGGAACTCCGCGCCGCCCGGGCCGCTGCCCGTCGGCACGGTGCCATCGGCGGAAGTGATGGTGCGGTCGCCGCGGCAGAAAGCGGCCAGCAGCTCTACCCGGGCTGCCGGCGGCGCGCCGAAGAGGGCGTTGGGCGGCTCCGGGCGCACGGCGCAAAGCGCGTAGCCGTCGAGCCCCGGCGGCGGGCCGAAGACCATGACGACGCGGTAAGCCGGCGAGGCGCCGGGCGCCGCCGGCACGAAGCGGGTGGGAACGCCGAACGTCGTCCCCTGCATGGCATCGGCGACCGCCTGGTCGATCTCGGCTTGCGGCGCGGCGAAAGGCGTGCCGCGCACCAGCATCGGCATGTCGTTCCCGCTCCACTCTCCCGGCCCATAGCCGTAATCGTGATAGTCGTGGCCGATGACGGCGCCGCTGCATCCCGCGAGCATGGCCGCGGCGGCAACGGCGAGTACGGATTTCGCGCGTGCTGATGGTGACATCGGTTCCTCGCTGGCGACGGCCCCCGGCCGAGAGGGAACATAGCATGACCCCGCGCGGCGCCAACGCCCGCTCACGCAAATGCGATCGGCGTCAATCTCTGCGGGACGGCGGGCCGGCCGGCGCCAGATAGCGCTTCGGTGTCGTGCCGAGCGCGCGGCGGAACATCGCCGCGAAGGCGCTGGCGCTGCGGTAGCCCAGCTCTTCGGCGACGAGCCCGACGGCGCGCCCGCAGGCGAGCTGCGAGACCGCTTCGGCGAGGCGGAGCTGCTGCCGCCAGAGCGCGAAGCTGAGGCCGGTTTCGCGGCGAAACAGGCGAACCAGCGTGCGGCTGCTGGCGCCGACGCGCGCGGCCCACTCGTCCAGCGTGCCCGGCGACGCCGGATCGGCGAGCAAGGCCGCGCACAGCGCGCGCAGCCGCGGCTCGCGCGGCAGCGGCAGATGCAGCGGCACGGAAGCCGCCGCCCGCACCTCCCGCAAGATGAGCTCCATGACGAGCTCGCCGCGGCTGCCGCGCTCGTACTCGACCGGCTCCTCGACGGCCACGAGGATGAGCTCGCGCAGCAGCGGCGAAACCTCGATCACGGCGCAGCGCTCGGGCAGCCAGGGTGCGGCCTCGCGGGCGATGTAGAGCGTCCGCATGGCGACGCGACCCGACATCCGGATCTCATGCTCCGTGCCGGCTGGGATGACGACGGCGCGGAGCGGCGGAACGATCCAGGCTTCCGCCGGCGTCGCCAGCCGCATGACGCCGCGCGCCGCGAAGAGGAGCTGCGCCCGCGGATGGCTGTGCGGCGCGACATACGCGCCGTCCGGAAACTCCTTCGCCATCGCCGCGACGGGGCGCCGCACGGCCTGATAATCCTCGGGATTCGTGCTTCGCGGGCGAGTGGCTGGTGTTGGCGCGATCACGACATTTGTTGGCGTGATATGGCGAAGGCGCCAGCTTTATAGTGGCGACGCCGCTAGCGCAAGCCGCGCGTGGCGCGAGCATCCGGCCGTGATAAGGTGCGAAGAGGAGCGCAAGGATGAGTATCGCAGCCGCAACGGGGCAGGAGAGCAGCGATCTGGCGCGCGACATCCAGGTCGTCGGCACGATCAGCCTCGCGCATTTCTTCAGTCACTTCTATCAATTCTCCCTGCCCTTCCTGTTTCCGCTCATTCGCGCTGAATACGGCGTGGACTTCGCCGAGCTGGGCCTCCTCGTCACCATCTTCTACGGCTGTTCGGGCCTGGCGCAGACGGCGGCCGGGTTCCTCGTCGACCGGCTGGGTCCGCCGCGCATTCTCGCCGGCGGTCTCGGATTGCTGGCCGCAAGCATGGCGGCCGTCGCCCTCGTTCCCGCCTTCTGGATGATGTTTCCGGCGGCGGCGCTCGCCGGCATCGGCAACAGCGTCTTCCACCCGGCCGATTACAGCATCATGAGCCATCGCATCGGTGCCGGCCGCGTCGGCAAGGCCTTCGCCGTCCACGCCGTCAGCGGCACGCTCGGCTATGCCGCGGCGCCGGTCGCCATGGTAAGCCTCGCGGAGGCGACCTCCTGGCATTGGGCGCTGCTTACCGGGGCACTCGCCGGCGGCGCCGCCTGTCTCGTCGTCGTCGCACGGCAGAAGCTGCTGCGCGGCGACGCGCCCGCGAGAGCGCGGGCCGTAAGCGGCAGCGCCGCCACCCATGTCTCCGCCTTCGCTGCCTTGCGGCAGCCGGCGGTGCTTCTCTGCTTCAGCTTCTTCCTGCTGATGGCGGTGCCGTCGGTCGGCATGTCGGGCTTCCTCGCGACGGTGCTGCAGCGCCTCTTCGCGACGCCGATCGCGACGACGGCCGCGGCCCTCACGGCTTACCTCGCCGGGAGCGCGCTCGGCGTGCTGCTGGGCGGCGTCCTCGCCGACCGGATGCGGCGGCATGAGCGGATCGTGATGGCGAGCGTCGCCTGCTCCGCCGCCCTCTTCCTCGCCGTCGGCCTCGTCGGGTTCCCGCCGCTGGCGCTCGGCGCCGTGCTCGCCGTCGCCGGCTGCTCCGCCGGCATCGCCACGCCGTCGCGCGACATGCTCGTCCGCGCGGCGGCGGCGGCGAGCGCCACCGGAAAGGTCTTCGGCTTCGCCTATTCCGGCTTCGATCTCGGCTCGGCCCTGGCGCCGCCCTGCCTCGGCTTCCTCCTCGACCGGGGTCTGACGCAATGGGTGATGCCGGTGATCGCGACCTCTCTCCTCCTCGTCATCATCTCGGCGCTGAACCTCGCCGGGCAGCCGCGCCCGGCGACGGCATCGCCCTGACCCACCCCCGCAAGGCGAAGATCGGACATGACAGAACTCTGCGATATCGCCGCCGTCGAGCTCCGCCGCATGATCGGCGCCAAGGAGATTTCGCCGGTCGAGCTGCTGCAATCCTGCCTCGAGCGGATCGAGCGCGTGAACCCGGCCCTCAACGCGATTACCGCGACCTGCATCGAGCGCGCCAAGGCCGAGGCGAAGGCGGCGGAGAAGGCGGCGCTCGCCGGCGACGCGCTCGGCCCGTTGCACGGACTGCCGATCGGCATCAAGGATCTGAACGAGACGGAAGGGCTGCGCACGACCTGGGGCTCGCCCCTCTATGCCGACTACGTGCCGGCCAAGGACGAGCGGATGGTGGCCGCGGTGCGGCGGGCGGGCGCCATCATTGTCGGCAAGACCAACACGCCGGAATTCGGCGCCGGCGCCAACACCAATAATCCCGTCTACGGCCCGACCGGCAACCCCTTCGACCCGAAGCGCATCTGCGGCGGCTCCTCGGGCGGTTCGGCGGTGGCGCTTGCGACCTCGATGCTGCCGCTCTGCACGGGCTCGGATACGGGCGGCTCGCTCCGCATTCCCGCGGCGTTCTGCGGCATTGTCGGCTTTCGGCCCTCCGTCGGCCTGGTCGCGAGCGAGCGCCGGCTCATCGGCTGGACGCCGATCACGACGCAAGGGCCGATGGGCCGGAACGTCGCCGACACCCTGCTTCTGCTCCAGGCGCAGGTCTCGGCCGACAGCCGCGATCCGCTGGCGGCGCCCGTCGATCCTGCGGCCTTCCGGGCGGTGGCGCCCGTCGATCTCGGCAGCTTGCGCGTCGCCGTCTCGGACGATCTCGGCTTCATCCCGCTCGACCCGCGCATCCGCGCCACCTTCCGCGAGCGCATCGAGCGCATCCGTCCGGTGTTCAAATCATGCGAATGGCGCCATCCCGAAATGGCGGACGCCGACGAAGCCTTCGCGATCCTGCGGGCGATGAGCTTCCTCGCGGCGCATAAGGAGCGCTACGAGAAACACCGCGACAAGCTCGGCCCCAACATCATCGCCAATGTCGAGCAGGGGCTTTCGATGTCGCTCGCCGACGCGGCGCGCGGCCAGGCGCAGGCGACCAGGATCTATCGCGACTTCCAGGAGTTCTTCCGCGAATTCGACCTCCTCGTCACGCCGACCGTCCCGGTCCCGCCCTTCCCCTTGGAGCAGCGCTACATGGCGGAGATCGACGGGCGAAAGCTGCCGACCTACTTCTCCTGGCTGGCGCCGACCTATGCGCTCAGCCTCACCGGCCATCCTTCCCTGTCACTGCCTTGCGGCTTGGAGCCGACCAGAACGCCCTTCGCGCTGCAACTTTGCGGCCCGGCGCGCGGCGACAAATTCCTGCTGGACGCGGCGCACGCGCTGGAGCAGCATCTCGCGCGCGACCCGCAGACCGCGCGCCCTCTCCCCGATCTGGCGAAGCTGGCGCGATAGCGCATCGCCGCGAGATTCGGCTCGCGCCGGCGACAGCTTCTGTTGCATTCTCGCTCCTCTTTCAACGAGGAGCCGTCATGCGCGTCGCGATCATCGGTCAGCAGGAGTTCGGCAAAGCCGTGCTGGAGGCGTTTCTCGCCCGCGGCGACGAGGTCGCGGGCGTCTTCTGCGCGCCGGAGAAGCCGGGCGCCCGCCCCGACCCGCTGCGCCTTGCCGCCGCCGAGAAGGGCCTGCGCCTCTATCAGTTTCCGAGCTATTCCGCGGCCGAGGCGCAAGAGGCGCTGCGCGCGCTCGCCGTCGATATCGGCATCATGGCCTATGTCCTGCTGTTCGCGCCGCAGGCCTTCGTCACCATTCCGAAGCACGGCACGATCCAGTTCCACCCGTCGCTGCTGCCGCGCCATCGCGGCCCCTCCTCGATCAATTGGCCGATCGCGATGGGGCGGAGCAAGACCGGGCTCACCATCTTCCGCCCGACCGACGGGCTCGACGAGGGCCCGGTCGTGCTCCAGAAGGAGGTGGCGATCGGTCCGGACGACACGCTAGGCACCGTCTATTTCGACAAGATCTTCCCAGCCGGCGTCGCCGCCCTCCTCGAAGCCGCCGATCTCGTTCTCGCCGGCAAGGCGCAGGAGACGATCCAGGATGAATCGCAGGCGAGCTATGAGGGCTGGTTCCGCGATGCCGAAGCGCGGATCAACTGGGCGAACAGCGTCGAGATCGTCTACAATTTGATCCGCGCCGCCAATCCGGCGCCCGGTGCCTGGACGACCGTAGGCGGCGAGAAGCTCCAGATCTTCGACGCGCGCAAGCGCATCGCCCGCACCTTCGGCGAGGTCAAGGGCAAGAAGATCGGCCAGGTCGTCGAGGCGGGACCGAAGAGCTTCACCGTGCTCGCCGGCGGCGGCTTCATCGAGGTGCTGCGCTGCCGCCGCGGCGATGGCAAGAAGGTCGCCGCCAACGAGGCCGGCATCACCGCCGGGACGATGCTCGGAAGCTGAGTCGCCTCGAAGATTCGACCACCAAGGACACCAGAGACACCAAGGCATTCCGGTCCTTGGTGCTCTTGGTGTCCTTGGTGGTCAAGTCGCCGATCGTCATTTCGGACGATCGGCCGGGTAGCGCGGCAGGCCGTCTTCGAGATGGAGCCAGGGCATCTGCGTCGTCGTGTAGATGTGGTAGCGCGGGGCGACGCGCTCGGGATGGTCGAGCGTCGCGAGGTTGAGCTCCATCTCGGTCGCCCCCTCGTTCGGAAGAAAGCCGAGCTGCGCGCCGCATTCGGCGCAAAAGAGACGGCTCGCCTTCGGCGAGGAGCGATAGGATTTGGGAGCGCCTTTCGTCCAGGCGAAGGCGCCGAGCGGCGCGCCGCACCAGGCGACGACGGGCGCCCCGCTCGCCCGCTGGCACATCCGGCAGTGACAATAGCCGGCCCCGCGGATCTCGCTCGCGCGATAGCGCACCGCGCCGCAGAGACAGCCGCCTTCGAACGCTTCCGCCATGCTCGCCTCCGTGCTGGCTACATCTGCTCCGCATATTCGGACGGATCGATGAGCGCGTCTATGACGGTGAAGCGGCGGGATGCGACGGCGTCGCGCAACGCCACGGTGAACTCGGCGAGAGTCTCGACGCGGCGGACCGCGGCGCCGAAGCCCTCCCCGATCCGGTCGAAGCGCGGCGAGACGAAATCGACGGCGCGCGGCGCCATGCGCAGCTTCGCCTGCTTCAGCTTGATGAGACTCAAGGCGCCGTCATTGAGCACGATGACGACGATCGGGAGGCCGAGCTCTGCCGCAAGCGCCAGCTCGCCCTGCGTCATCAGCATGCAGCCGTCGCCGACGAGCGCCACGATCGGCCGGCCGGGATAGACGAGCTGCGCCGCGATCGCCGCCGGCACGGCATAGCCCATGCAGCCGAGGCCGTTCGATTGCAGGAGCTGGCCCGGGACACGGCAGCGGATGATGTGATTGGCGAGGATGCGGTGCGCGCCGACATCGACGCTCATCACCCACTCTGCCGTCGCCTGTGCCGAGACCTCGGCGAAAAGCGCCGCCGGGCTGATGCCGCGACCCGGCTCGCGCGGCCGCACGATCTCGCCGACGCGTTGACGCAGCCTCGCGAGCCGACCGGGCGGCCATGCCCCGGCGAGGCCCTCGCCGGCATGCCGAAGCTGCCGCAGAATCGCCGGCACGCTGCCCGCGACTTGACGACCCAGCGGAAAGACGCGGTGCGAAGCATGGCTCCAATCGATGGCAAGGCAGGGACGCTCCGCCGGCCACGCATCGAGCCACGCGTCGCGCAGCTCGATGGGATCGAAACCGATGAGAACCAGCAGATCGGCCTCGCGCAGCAGCGCCAGCGCCTCGGCGTCGATGACGGGGCTGAGGCCGACGGCGCCGAGCGCCAGCTCGTCCTGCTCGTCGACGACGCCCTTTGCTTTATAGGAGGCGAGAATCGGGAGCCGCCACGAGCGCACGAAGTCGCGAGCGGCGACCGCAGCGCCGCCGACGAGCGCGCCAAGCCCGATGAGCGCAATCGGTCGGCTGGCCGCAGCGAGCATGCGCCGCAGCTCGGCGCCGACACCCTCCGCGAGCTGCGTCTCGGCGAGGAGCGGCGGCACCGGGCGCGCCTCTTCAGCGCTCTCGGCGCGGACCCAATCGGCGGGCATGTCGAGGAAGACCGGTCCCGCCGGATAGGCGAGCGCAATGTCGAGGGCCTTCGCGACCTGTTGCGCCGCCCGCGCCGGGTTGAGCGCCGCCGCCCATTTCGTCACGGGCCGGATGGCGGCGAGGTGATCGAAGACTTGGTGGGTATAGATGCCCTGCTGGCCGCTTGCCATTTGGCCGCCGAGGACGATGACGGCCGAGCGCTCCATGAAGGCGCCGGCGATGCCCGCGACGGCATTGGCGAGGCCCGGGCCGAGCGCCGGGACGAGAAGCGCCGGCTTGCGGGTCAGGTGATAGACGGCATCGGCCATGAAGGCGGCGGCGGGCTCGCTCTTTGCCAGCACGAAGCCGATCCCCGCCTCCTCGCAGGCGCGGATCGTCTCCAGCACGTCATTGCCGGGAATGCCGAAGGCGTGGCGGACGCCATAAGCGGCAAGGGTACGGGCAATGGCGTCGGCGACACGCACTATTCGATCTCGCTGTAATAGTGGTGATGCGCGCTGTTGCAGCGCGAGAGACGCCACTCGACCGGCCGGCCGTCGAGGCCGCGGGCGAGGCGGTCGATCTCGAGCAGCGGCGTTCCCTCGGCGACCCCCAGCGATTTGGCATCGAGCGCATCGGCGGCGACGGCTCGCAGCTTCTCTTCGGCGCGGACGACCGTGATCCCGAAGCGCTGCTGATAGAGGACATAGAGCTCGTCCGGCAGGTCGCGCCCGAGCGGCAGTTCGAGCCCCGGAAAGAGTGCCGCCGGCAGCGCGATCCGCTCGAGGATGACCGGCTTGCCGCGCAGGGCACGCAGCCGCCGCATCGCCCAGACGGCGCTGCGCGGCGGCAGGTCGAGGCGCCGCGCCTCCGCCCGCTCGGCCTTGCGCTGGCGGAGCTGCAGCACGCGCCCGGTCGGCAGCTCCTTGACGCCGCGCTCGTCGCGAATGTGGAAGAAGTGGAAGAGCGCGTGCTGTTGGCTGTGGCGGGCGATGAAGGTGCCGAGCCCCTGCCGGCGCACGACGAGATTCTGCGCCGCCATCTCGTCGAGCGCCTTGCGCACGGTGCCCTGGCTGACGCCGAACTCGGCGGCGAGCCGCCCCTCGCTCGGCAGGATGTCGCCGGGGCGCCAGTCGCCGCGCAGCATGCGGCCGATGATGAGCTCGCGCACTTGCGCGTAGAGCGGCCGGAAATCCGGGCCGGAAACGGCGCCGCTGTCGTTCATCCGCGCTCCCTCGGCTGGCAGCTCCGGTCGGTTCGACCGATACTCTTATATAAGATATATTTCCATTGACAAAGCCGCGAGCTCGGCTTCAGCCTTCCTCCTCCTCACACAGCGTCGAGCGGGAGCCGAGATGACCACCCATTTCATCGTCCACGACAAGAAGGACACGGTCGGTGTCGTTGTCGTCGAGGATGTGAAGCCCGGCATGGAGCTGACGGGCTGGATCATGGAAACCGACGAGACGATCAAGCTCGAAGCCAAGGACGCGGTGCCGCTCGGGCACAAGGTCGCCTTGAAGGACATCGCCGCCGGCGACACCTTGATCAAATACGGCGACGATATCGGCAAGGCGGTGGCGGCGATCGGCAAGGGGCGCCACGCCCACGTCCACAACGTCAAGACCAAGAGGTGGTGAGCATGGCGCTCAGGAACGGCAATCTGAAATTCCAGGGCTACCGCCGCGAGAACGGTCGCGTCGGCATCCGCAACCACGTCATCATCCTGCCGCTCGACGATCTGTCGAACGCGGCGGCCGAGGCGGTGGCCAACAACATCAAGGGCACGCTGGCGCTGCCGCATGCCTATGGCCGGCTGCAATTCGGCGAGGATCTGGAGCTGCATTTCCGGACGCTCATCGGCACCGGCTCCAGCCCCAACGTCGCCGCCTGCGTCGTCATCGGCATCGAGCCGGGCTGGACGGGACGCGTCGTCGACGGCATCAAAAAGACCGGCAAGCCCGTTGCCGGCTTCGCCATCGAAGGCAACGGCGATCTCATGACCATCGCCCACGCCTCGCGCCAGGCGAAGGAGTTCCTGCACTGGGCCTCCGAGAAGCAGCGCGAGACCTGCGGCATCGCGGAGCTCTTCGTCTCGACGAAATGCGGCGAGAGCGACACGACTTCGGGCCTCGCCTCGTGCCCGACCGTCGGCAACCTCATCGACAAGCTCGACCCACTCGGCGTCACCACCTGCTTCGGCGAGACCTCGGAGATCACCGGCGCCGAAAAGGTTTGCGCGAGCCGCGCCGCCAGCAAGGAGGTGGCCGAGAAGTTCATGAAGACCTTCATGGCCTATCAGGAGATGATCGAGCGCCACAAGACGAGCGATCTCTCCGAATCGCAGCCGACCAAGGGGAACATCGCGGGCGGCCTCACGACGATCGAGGAGAAGGCCTTCGGCAATCTCCAGAAGATCGGCAAGAAGACGAAATTCATCGACGTGCTGAAGCCGGCCGAGGCGCCGGCGAAGGGGCCGGGCCTCTATTTCATGGACACCTCCTCGGCTGCCGCCGAATGCGTCACCTTGCAGGCGGCGGCGGGCTTCGTCGTCCATCTCTTCCCGACCGGGCAGGGCAACGTCATCGGCAATCCGATCGAGCCCGTCATCAAGCTCACCGCCAACCCGAAGACGGCGCGCGAGATGTCCGAGCATATCGACCTCGACGTCTCGGGCATCCTCAAGCGCGAGATGACCCTCGACGAGGCGGGCGACCGGCTCATCGACATCATGCTCCGCACCTGCAATGGCCGCCTCACCGCGGCGGAGGCGCTGGGGCATCGCGAATTCGTCATGACGAAGCTCTATCCAAGCGCCTAAGGGCCATCGGGTGACAACCGACAGCGGAGGATATCGTTGTCGCCGCCTCTCACGCCGTCGCCGCGAGGAGCAGAGCGACGCGGCGATCCGGAAGCCGGCGGCGAGAATCTGGATGGCTTCGCTCCGCTCGCCATGACGGCGGCGGCGAAATGAGACGCGGGTCCGGCTGACATGCGTGATCAGCTCCTCCGCGTATCGGTGTGGCGCGGCGCCGATGAAGGGCGCCTCGTCGCCTATGAGGTGCCGGCGCGGCCGAGCCAGACGGTGCTCGACGTCGTCACCTATATCCAGCGGCGCCTCGATCCCAGCCTCGCCTACCGCTTCGCCTGCCGCGTCGGCATGTGCGGCTCCTGCGCCATGACCGTGAACGGGATCGCGCGCTGGACTTGCCGGACGCATGTCGAGCGCGTCGCGAAGAACAGCGCCATCGAGATCCGACCGCTCGCCAACCTCCAAGTCATTCGCGACCTCGTGACCGACATGACGCCGTTCTTCGAGAAATGGCGGCGGGCCGAGGGGCGCTTCGTGCCGGCCACGACGCCGGCGCGCGATTTCGCGAAAGTGCCGCCGGCGAGCCGCGAGCGGCGCGCCGCCGATGCCGGCATCGAGTGCATCGGCTGCGGCGTCTGCTACGCCTCCTGCGACGTCGTCGCCTGGGATCCCGATTATCTCGGCCCGGCGGCGCTCAACCGCGCCTGGACGCTCGTCAATGATGTGCGCGATGGCGGCAACAGCGACCGCCTGCGCGCCGTCGCCGGCGATGCCGGCTGCCATGCCTGCCACAGCCATCAGAGCTGCGCCCTGCGCTGCCCGAAGGCGCTCGACCCGACCGCCTCGATTGCCGGCTTGAAGCGCGTTGCGGCGCGCGCGACGCTCCGAGGCGAGCTGTGACGGCGCGCGGCGAGGCCCGGCTCTGGCTGGCGCAGCGCGCGGCCGGGATCCTGCTGGCGCTCGCCGTGGCGGTACATCTTGCAACCATCCTCTATGCCGTCCATCGGGGGTTGAGCGCCGCCGCCATCCTGGCGCGGACGCGGGGCAATGCCGCCTGGCTCGCCTTCTACCTCGTCTTCGCCGCCGCCGCGGCGCTCCATGGCGGGATTGGGCTGCGCACGGTCATTCGCGAGGCGACAGCCTGGCGAGACCGCAGCCTCGACCTCGCGACGGCGGCCTTCATCGTGCTCGCGACGCTAGCGGGATGGCGCGCCGCGGCGGCGCTCTTTGCATGAACCGGATCGATTGGCGGGCGCGCAATCACCCGGCCTGGTGGGCGGCGCTCGTCCATCGCGTCTCCGGAATTCTGCTGGCTCTCTTCCTGCCGGCGCATTTCTGGGCGCTCGCGCGCGCGATCGAGGGCGAGGCGCGGCTCGAAAGCTTCCTGCGCTGGACGGAAAATCCGCTGGTCCGCCTCGCCGAGACGGTTCTCGTGATCCTGCTCGCCGCGCATCTCGCGGGTGGTTTGCGCATTCTCGCCCTCGAATTCCTCGCCTGGCGCGATCGCCAAAAGACCGCGATCGCGCTCTCGGCCGGGGCGAGCCTCGCGCTCGGGCTCTGCTATCTGCTCAATGTCTTCTGAGCCGATGTCGAGCGACCTCGCCTTCTTCGTGCTCGGCGCCTTCTTCGCGGCGCTCGCCGCCGGCCTCGCCGGCTTCGCCTTCGGCCTCATCGCCTCGGGGCTCTGGCTCCATGTGCTGACGCCGCACGAGGCCGTGCCGCTCATTGCCGGCTGCGGCCTCGCCATTCACGTCTTCTCGATCTGGCGCTTCCGCAACGCGCTGCGCTGGCGCGCGCTCTGGCCCTTCCTTCTCGGCGGCATCATCGGCATCCCGCTCGGCACGCTGGCGCTTCGCCATGCCGATCCAGCCGCCTTTCGCATCGGGGTCGGGCTGTTCCTCGTGACCTATGCGGGCTTCATGCTGCTGCGCCCGCCGATGCCGGCAGTGGCGGCGGGCGGACGCCTCGTCGATGGCTGCGTCGGCGCCGCCGGCGGCGTCCTCGGCGGCCTCGCCGGCCTCTCCGGCGTTCTCCCGACCATCTGGTGCGATCTGCGCGGCTGGCCGAAGGACGCGCAGCGCGGCGTCTATCAGAGCTACATTCTCGTCATTCAGAGCCTCGTCATGGTGTCACTGGCGCTGTCCGGCGGAATCGGCGTCCGCGAGATGAAGCTCTTCCTCGCGGCGTTGCCGGCCATCGCCCTCGGCGCCATGCTCGGATTTCGCCTTTACGACCGCGTCGATCCGATGCAATTCCGCCGCATTCTGCTGGTGCTGTTGCTGATCTCCGGCGCCGCCCTCCTCGTGTAGGATGGCGGGAGAACCGGAGCCATAGGGAGGAGAGATGATCGCTAGAGCCGCCATTCGCCGGTACGCCCGGCCCGCCGCCGTCATCGTCGCCGCGGCGACGCTGTTCTTCGACGCCGCCGGCGCCAGCCGCGCCGAGGTAAGCGAAGTCCGCATCGCGCAGCAATACGGCATCAGCTACCTGCCGCTCACCGTCATGAATCACGAGAAGCTGCTCGAAGCGGCGGCGAAGCGCGCGGGGATCGCCGATCTCAAATCGAGCTGGAAGCAGTTCGGCGCCGGCAACGCCATGAACGAGGCGCTGCTCTCGGGCAACCTCGACTTCGCCTCGGGCGGCGTCGGACCGCTCCTCACCATCTGGAGCAAGACCAAGGGGCGGCAGGATGTGAAGGCGGTGGCTGCGCTCAACTCGATGCCGCTCTACCTCAACGTCATCAAGCCCGAGATCAAGACGCTGAAGGATCTGAAGCCGGAGGACAAGATCGCGCTGCCCGCGGTCAAGGTGTCGATCCAGGCGGTGACGCTGGAGATGGCGGCGGCGCAGGCCTTCGGCGAGGAGCATTACAACAAGCTCGACCCGCTCACCGTCTCGATGAAGCATCCCGACGCCATGGCGGCGATGCTGTCGGGCCATTCCGAGATCATCGGCCATTTCGGCAGCCCGCCCTTCCAGTATCAGGAGCTCGAAGACAAGCGCGTCCACCGCCTCGTCAACTCCTACGACGTGCTGGGCGGACCCGCGACCTTCAACGTCGTCTGGACGCTGAAGAAGTTCCGCGACGACAATCCCAAGGTCTATGCCGCCTTCCTCGCCGCCCTCGAGGACGCCATGGCCTTCATCAAGAAGGACCCGCACCGCGCGGCGCAGATCTATATCGGGATGGAGCACTCGAAGCTGCCGGTCGACTTCGTCGAGAAGATGATCCGCGATCCCGAGAACGTCTTCACGACGACGCCGCAGCGGATGATGAAATACGCCGAGTTCATGCACAAAATCGGCGCCATCGAGAACAAGCCCATGGCCTGGACGGATTTCTTCTTCCCCGACATCCACGGTGCCAAGGGGAGTTGAGGGATGACACCGCACGCAACCACCCTCGCCGATCCCCTCTGCCGCTTGCGGGAGAGGGTTGGGGTGAGAGCGGCTCGGTGCGGCGATTTTCCCGACATTCATCGGAACGCGAATGCCCTCACCCTGCCCGCTCCCGCAAGCGGGAGAGGATTTACCGATCTCGGCGGGAGAGGGCTGATCGAGGTCGGGGAGAGGGCGGGATGACACCTCTGCTCGAAGTCGACGGCGTGACGCTGCAATACAAGACGAAGCAGCATCTCGTCACCGCGACCTACCGCGTCGGCTTCGAGGTCCATCGCGGCGACCGCTTCATCCTTCTCGGGCCGTCGGGCTGCGGTAAATCGACCTTGCTGAAGGGCGTCGCCGGCTTCCTGAAGCCGGTCGAGGGCAGCATCCGCCTCAACGGCAAGGCGATAGAGCGGCCTGGTCCGGACCGCATGATGGTCTTTCAGGAATTCGATCAGCTTCTGCCGTGGAAGACGGTGAAGCAGAACGTCATGTTCCCGATGCTAACGAGCGGCAAGTTCGGCCGCCGCGAGGCCGAGCAGCGGGCGCTCGCCTTCATCGCCAAGGTCGGGCTCGGCAAGTTCGCCGACATCTTCCCGCATATGCTGTCGGGCGGCATGAAGCAGCGCGTCGCGATCGCCCGTGCGATGGCGATGGAGCCGGACATCCTCCTGATGGACGAGCCCTTTGCGGCGCTCGACGCGCTGACGCGGCGCAAGATGCAGGAGGAGCTGCTGCAGCTCTGGGAGGAGATCCGCTTCACCGTCCTCTTCGTCACGCATTCGATCGAGGAGGCGGTCATTGTCGGCAACCGCATCCTCGTGCTGTCGCCGCATCCGGGCCAGGTCAAGGCCGAGCTCAACTCACGGGGCGAGGCCGGCGGCGGCGACGGCCTCGTTGCGCTGCAGAGCCGCATTCACGACATGCTCTTCGCCGAGCGCATCGAGAAGGCGCTGGCCGACTGATGTCCGAGCGGACCGCCATTCTGCCGCCGGTGCGGCCCGAATTCGTCCGCAAGACGCTGGATGCGAGCAATGTCGGCGAGATCGTCCGGCCGCTCTCGGCCTGGGAGCGGCTGACCAACATCACCGCGGTGCGGCGGATCTTCATTCTCGTCCTGCTGGCGGCGCTCTGGCAGGCCTATACGGTGCCGCTCGACAACCCGCTCATCTTCCCGACCTTCAGCGACGTCATGGCGGCGCTCTGGAAGGAGACGATCAACGGCGAATTGCCGGCGCGGATCCTGACCTCGATCAAAGTCCTGCTCATGGGCTACGCCGCCGGCGTCGGCCTCGCCGCGGTGCTGACGACCTTCGCCGTCTCGACGCGGATCGGCACCGATTTCCTGTCGACGCTGACGGCGATGTTCAATCCGCTGCCGGCGATCGCCTTGCTGCCGCTGGCGCTCCTCTGGTTCGGCCTCGGCAATCCGAGCCTCGTCTTCGTCCTCATCCATTCGGTGCTGTGGGCAGTCTCGCTCAACACGCATTCGGGCTTCCTCAGCGTCTCGGAGACGCTGCGCATGGCCGGCAACAATTACGGCCTCACCGGCATTCGCTACGTCATGAAGATCCTCGTCCCCGCCGCCTTCCCCTCGATCTTGACCGGCCTCAAGATCGGCTGGGCCTTCGCCTGGCGGACGCTCATCGCGGCGGAGCTCGTCTTCGGCGTCTCCTCGGGCTCGGGCGGGCTCGGCTGGTTCATCTTCGAGAATCGCAACGAGCTCGAAGTCGCCAACGTCTTCGCCGGCCTCATCACCGTCATCATCATAGGGCTCGTCGTCGAGAGCGTCGTCTTCCGCACGATCGAGGCCCACACGATCCGCAAATGGGGAATGCAGCGATGACCCTCGCCCTCGACATGGCGGTCGTCGAGGAGACCGCGAAGCTCCTCTACATCCGCGCGCTCAAGACCCTGCCCGACGACATCAAGGAGGGGTTCGTGCGCCTCGCCGCCACCGAGAGCAACGCCACCGCGCAGGCGATCCTCGCGACGATGCGAGAGAACATCGCGGTCGCCGAGAGGAGCGACAACCTCCTTTGCCAGGACACCGGGATTCCGATCTACAACGTCGCGATCGGCCGCGACGTCGCCTGCGACGGCATGGCGCTCAAGGAGGCGATCCGGCGCGGCTGCACCCGTGCGACGCGCGAGCATCCGCTCCGCTCCTCGGTCGTGCATCCGCTGACGCGGGTCAACGAGCATACCTCGGGCGGCCGCCACGTGCCGGTCATCAATATCGACTTCATCCCCGAGCCCGAGACGCTGCGGATCGAGATGATCCCCAAGGGCTCGGGCTCGGAGAACGGCTCCTTCCTCAAAATGTGCATCCCCGCCGAGGGCGTCGACGCGGTCAAGACCTTCGTCATCGACCGCGTCATCGAGGCGGGCGGCAAGGTCTGCCCGCCCACCATCGTCGGGGTCGGCATCGGCGGGACCTCCGATCTCTGCATGCATCTCGCCAAGCTCGCGGCGACGCGGCCCTTGGGCTCGGCTTGCGCCGATCCCGAAGGAGCGAAGCTCGAAGCGGAGCTCAGCGCCGCCGTCAACGCGCTCGGCATCGGCCCGCAGGGTCTCGGCGGCGACTCCACCGCCTTCGCCGTCCATGTCGAGACGGCCGCGACGCACATCACCATGAATCCGGTCGCCGTCAACATCCAATGCCACTCGGCGCGCCGGGCGCTGGCGACGATCACGCCGACCGGGATTACGCTGGGATAAGCGCCCCTCAGCCCGCCGGCGCCTGGCAGATCAGGAAGAGGCACTCCAGCATCACCGTCGCCGCAAGAAAGGCGGTCATGCCGCCGACATCATGCGGCGGGCTCACCGTGTTGACGTCGCAGGCGACGATGCGGAGCCCGGCGAGGCCCTGCAGCAGCGCCAGCCCCTCGCGCGCGCTGGCGCCGCCCCAGGCGGGCGTGCAGACGCCGGGCGCGCAGGAGGGGTCGAAGAAATCCATATCGAAGCAGAGATAGACGGGCCGCCCTGCGAGCGTCTGCCGCACCTCCTCCAGCACCGCCGGAATACCGCGCGCGGCAAGGTCGACGCCTGGAATGAGGCGATAGCCGTGCTGGCGCGTATGCTCGAACACCTCCGGCATGTAGACGGGGCCGCGGGCGCCGATATGGAAGGAGGACCGCGTGTCGAGCAGCCCCTCCTCGGAGGCGCGCGTGAATGTCGTCGCCGTGTTGTAGCGATCGCGCCCCTCGCCCGGATAGGTATCGGTGTGGGCGTCGATATGGAGGAGGACGAGGTCGTCGTGCTTGCGGTGCAGGGCGCGGAGCTGCGGCAAGGTCACGGCTCCGTCGCCGCCCATCGTCACCGGCACGGCGCCGGCGAAGACGATATGCGAGACCGCCTCCTCGATCGCGGGATAGGAGACATCGACATTGCCCGGCACGACCCGCGCATTGCCGCAATCGACGAGGCCGAGCCGCTCGATCGGGTTGTAATCCTGCAGCGGCGGCTCGTAGGGGCGAACCAGCGCCGATTGCTCGCGGATGGCCTGCGGTCCGAGGCGCGAGCCGATCCGAACCGGGTGGGTCCCGCAATCGAAGGGGATGCCGAGAATGGCGGCCTTGCTCTTCGCGAGATCGCGCGAGAAGGGCACGCCCATGAAGGAGGGCGGCGCGGCGAAGGCCGTGGCATCGGCGGCGTGGCGGCTCGGCGGCATGGGGCGGACTTCCTTCAGAGGCGCGCGCCCCGGCTCCGGCGTTGTTGCGCCACGACGCGCTCGCGATGCAGCGTGTAGAGCCCGGTCGCGATCACGATGGCGGCGCCGGTCCAAGTCGCGCCGTCCGGGATTGTCGCGAAGACGAAATAGCCGATCAAGCTCGACCACACCATCTGGCTGTAGGAGAAGGGAGCGAGGAGCGACGCGCCGGCGCGGTTGAAGGCGGCGGCGAGCAGCGATTGGCCGCTGGCGTTGAGCGCGCCCATGAGCGCGAAAAGCCCCCAGGCCATGGGGCTCGGCATGCGCCAGACGAAAGGCAGGGCGAGCGCGCTCACCGCGAAGCCGACCACCGCCGAATAGAGCATCGTCGTCAGCACCCGGTCGATGCTGCGCATCCGCCGCGTCAGGATCATGCCAAGGGCCCAGCTCGCCGCCGACAGCAGCGGGTAGAGGGCGGCGGGGTTGAAGGCGCCGGTTCCTGGGCGCATGACGATGAGGACGCCGATGAAGCCGATCACCACCGCGGCCCAGCGCCGCACGCCGACCGTCTCGCCGAGGAGCGGGATCGAGAGAGCGGTGACGAGCAGCGGCGTCACGAAGCCGATCGCCGTCGCATCGGCGATCGGCAGCTGCGCCAGGCCGAAGATGAAAAGGATCGAGGACGCCACCATGGCGACGCCCCGGCCGATTTGCAGCAGCGGCACCGGCGTCCGCCAGGGCGGAAACTCGGCGCGGAGCGCAAAGGGCAGCAGCGCCGGGATCGTAAAGAGAAAGCGCAGCGCCGCGATTTCGGCCGGATGATAATCGGCGGTCACGAGCTTCGAGAGCCCGTCCATCCCGCTGAAGAGAAACATCGCCAACAGCACCATGCCGATGGCGGCGAGCGGCTGCTCCGAGCGTTCGGCCGTGAGCGCCGGCATCGTCGCCGCGCGCGGCAGCGGACCGGCCGGCGCCAGCCCGGCGCGGCCCATCCCGAGCAGGCGAAAGAGAAGCTCTCCGCGAATGCGGCGGAGAGCAGCTGCCCAATCGCTCATTGCTGCTCTCGTTCTGCGCTCGGCGCCCGGCGGCCGCTCCGCGACCCGTCCATGAACAAATCTCCTTTATGCGACGGCCGCGCGAAATTGCCGCTTCCTGCCGTTGAGATCAAACGACCTTCTCTCGTATGATGCCTTAGATTTTCTAATTCATAACGATGACCCGCGCCCTCCCGCCCCTGAACGCTCTGCGCGCCTTCGAGGCCGCCGCGCGCCATCTCAGCTTCACCCGCGCCGCGGAGGAGCTGCATGTGACGCAGGCGGCGGTGAGTCATCAGATCAAGGGCCTCGAAGCCTTTCTCGGCGTTCCCCTCTTCCGCCGCCTTCCGCGCCGGCTGCTCTTGACGGATGAGGGGCAGGCGCTTCTGCCCGAGCTGCGCGACGCCTTCGCGCGGATGGGGCAGGCCGTCGAGCGCATTGCCGCGCGCCCGCGCGGCGGAACCCTCACCGTCGGCACCATGACGACGATCGCCATGACCTGGCTGGTGCCGCGCCTGCCGCGCTTCCAGGCGGCGCATCCCGAGATCGACGTCCGCATCCTGACGACGCAGCGCCTCGTCGATTTCGCGCATGAGGATATCGATGTCGCGATCCGCTATGGCGAAGGCGGCTGGGCGGGACTGCGCGCGCAGAAGATGTTCGATGACTTCCTGACGCCGCTCTGCGGCCGCCGCTTCAAGGACCTGCTCCGCGAGCCCGCGGACCTGCGCAGCGTGCCGCTGCTGCGCACGACGGAGGAGACGGAGTGGCCGCTCTGGCTCGCCGCCGCCGGGCTCGACGGCTTCGCGCTGCGCCGCGGCCCCATTTTCGATTCGACGAAGGTCGCGGCCGAGGCCGCGGTCGACGGGCTCGGCATCGTCATGGCGCAGCCTTCGCTTTTCGCCGACGACCTCGCCGTGGGCCGGCTGTTCCAGCCCTTCGCTCTCACCGTCCCCAACGGCAAATCCTATTGGCTCGTCGCCCCCGAGGCGACGGCCGAGCGGCCGAAGATCAAGGCGTTCCGCGATTGGATCGCCGCGGAGACCGCGGCGGTTCGCCAAGAAGGGAGCGGCTGAGCCGGCGATGGGATATGAGAAGTTCCAATAGCTGCGATTAGAACTCCTCTTGTCGCCTCGCCGGCTCCGGCATGTTAGGCTCCCCGCGAGGAGTAACGCGTCATGAACGACATCGATCTCTCGACGCAGGATCTCGGCTCGGCGCAGGAACAATCCCTGCCCCGCAACGACGCCGAGCTCTGGGAGATCCTGCGCCTCGAAGCCGTGCGCGTCGCGGCGCGCGAGGAGATGCTGCGGAGCTTCCTCGATCTCGCGGTGCTGCGCTATGCCGGCTTCGCCCCGGCGCTGGCGGCGCTGCTCTCGCGCAAGCTCGGCGAGGGCATCATGCCGGCCGAGCGGCTGGCCGAACTCGCCGCGACGGCGATGGCGGACGACCCCGAAATCATCGCCGCTGCCGTCGCCGACCTCGTCGCCACGCGCACGCGCGACCCGGCGGCGGAGAGCTACGTCACGCCATTCCTCTATTTCAAGGGCTTCCATGCCCTCGAATGGCACCGCGTCAGCCACTGGTTGTGGCGCCGCCGCCGCCGCGACATCGCCTTCTTCCTGCAAAGCCGCGTCTCGGAAGTCTTCGCCGTCGACATCCATCCCGCGGTGCCGGTCGGCAAGGGCGTCTTCATCGATCATGGCACCGGCCTTGTCGTCGGCGAGACGAGCGTCATCGGCAACGACGTCTCGATCCTGCAGGAGGTGACCCTCGGCGGCACCGGCAAGGAGCGCGGCGACCGCCACCCGAAGGTGCGCGACGGCGTCCTTCTCTCGGCCGGCGCCAAGGTGCTGGGCAACATCGAGATCGGACGCAGCGCCAAGGTCGGCGCCGGCAGCGTCGTCCTCAGCTCCGTGCCGCCTTGCGCCACGGTCGCTGGCGTGCCGGCGAAGATCGTCGGCTGGTGCCGTGAATCGATGCCCGCCCTCGCCATGGATCAGAGCCTGCCCGAGCAGAAGGACGGGTAAGGCGCGCTCTCGCCGCCATTCAACCCCTCTCCCGCTTGCGGGAGAGGGGTTGGGGTGAGGGCGAATTGCGTGTTGATCCAATGGCTTAAGTGCGTTTGCGACACCCTCACCCTGCCCTCTCCCCGGAGGGGAGAGGGTTTTGAAGGCGTCCGAAGGGGAGAGCGTCACGGCGGCTCGGCCGTGCGCGCATCCTTGCGGCGCCTCCGTCCTCTTGCCATCATCGCTGGCGTCTCGTGCCGCGAGGAGAGCCCGCATGCCCGACACACGCGTCAACACCAGCGCTGCCGCCGCCCTTGCCGAAGCCAAGGAGCGCTACGCCGCTCGCCACAGAGAGAGCGCGAGCCTCCACGAGGCGGCATGCCGGTCGCTGCCTGGCGGCAACACGCGGAGCGTCCTCTTCTTCGACCCCTTCCCGGTCATGTTCGCCCGCGGCGCGGGCTGCCGGCTCTGGGATGTCGATGGCAACGAATATATCGACTTCCTCGGCGAATACACGGCGGGGCTCTACGGCCACTCGCATCCCGTCATCCAGGAGCGGCTGCGCCGGGTGCTCGATGACGGGCTCAATTTCGGCGGCCACACCGCGCTCGAAGGCAAGCTCGCATCGCTCGTCTGCGCCCGCTTCCCGTCGATCGAGCTCGTGCGCTTCACCAATTCCGGAACCGAGGCCAATCTCATGGCGCTGACCGCGGCGCGCGCGGCAACGAAGCGCGAGGCGATCCTCGTCTTCGAGGGCGCCTATCACGGCGGCGTCCTCAATTTCGGCGCCGGCATCGCCGCCATCAACGTCCCCTTCCCGATCGTGACGGCGCCCTACAACGACCTCGCGGCGACGCGCCGGACCGTCGAGGCGGAGAAGGACCGCCTCGCCGCCATCATCCTCGAGCCGATGCAGGGCGGCGCCGGCTGCATCCCAGCCGAGCTCGACTTCCTGCGCGGGCTGCGCGAGCTCGCGAGCCGGCACGGCATCGTCCTCATTTTCGACGAGGTGATGACTTCGCGCCTCGCGCCAGGCGGGCTGCAAGAGGCGACCGGCGTCATCCCCGATATGACGACGCTCGGCAAATATATCGGCGGCGGCATGAGCTTCGGCGCCTTCGGCGGCAAGGAGGCGATCATGTCGCTCTTCGACCCGCGCAAGCCGAACTTCCTGCCCCATGCCGGCACCTTCAACAACAATGTCATGACGATGGCGGCCGGCCTCGCCGGCCTCAGCGAGGTCTATACGCCGGCTGCGGCGAAGGCCCTGAACGAGATGGGCGAGACGTTGAGATCACGGCTCAACGACATCGCGCAAAAGCATGAAGCGAATGTGCAATTCACCGGCCGCGGGTCGATGATGAACATTCACTTCACGCGCCATCCCATCCGCCGCAAGGCTGATGTGAAGCATGTCGACCCCGACCTCGCCGGCCTCTTCTTCTTCGACCTTCTGGAGCGCGGCCTCTATGTCGCCCGCCGCGGCATGCTGAACCTGTCGCTGCCGATCGGCAAAACGGAAACGGACGCCCTTGCCGCCGCCTTCGAGGAATTCGTCACCGTCCGCGGCAACCTGCTGCGGTAGCCGCGCGCCAATTCCGGCTAACACCTCCCTCTCCCGCTTGCGAGTCCTTCTCAAGACCCTCTCCCCTCCGGGGAGAGGGAAGGGTGAGGGGTGCCGCAACGGACTGAAGCTATTGGAACACAACGAGCTCGCCCTCACCCTGCCCTCTCCCGCAAGCGGGAGAGGGTTATTCGCCTCGTTCGACTAGGAGGCGACGGTCTCGTTGAGCTTGCTTGTCGGCTCCCGAAAGCAAACTTTCGCATAGGGTACCGGCTCGCACCGCCAGCCCGGAGCAGAGAAACCGTTGCTCTGCCAAGTTGGCGGCCGATCTGGACGGGTGGCGGCAAGCCAGACGGCGACGCCGCTTAACCCTGTGGCTAGCGCGGCCAGACGTGCCAGACGCCACAAACGCCCAATCTCGCGGAAGCGATAGGCGTCGATCGCCATGATGATGAGGAAGCCCGCGAAGAAGATCGCCAGACCTGCCAATGGCACGAGCATATTCAGAGCTCCTGGCCTCTTCCTCCGCGGTAGAGTACACGTCCGAGTTTATCTCGGCTAGATTGCCCATTTCGCCCCTTCTCTGCAAAATGCAAACGGCTGAACGCGGTAAGATCTGATCGCCACGTCGCTCCGCTCCTCGCGATGACGCTGCTGGCAAAATCCCAGACGATGCTCGAAATGCGAGTAGAGAGGCGCCGATCCGAAGCTGGATGATGGGAAATGGCGATCGATAAGGAGGCGTCGCGCGATGGCGTCGTCAGATTCGCGATATCCTGAATTCCGAGTGGGATCCGCTCGGGATCGCACAGGATGTTACTGACGAGTACGACACTTATGTGGGAAAACTCACCGCGATGCTCCGAGAAGCCGCCTCCGATGACGATCTGCTCCGTTACCTGCGCTGGGCGGAGACCGAGCATATGGGTTTACGCGGCGATGAGGCTCAGCTTCATCGAGTGATCGCGTCGATCCGATCGCTCGGCTTTATGAACTGACGATCAGGACTCCGCGTGCGATAGTGCAGCCGTCAAAAGTCGCTCTGCCGTCCAGGAAATCGCGATCATGACCGACTACCAGATTTTCGAGGCGGGCGATGTCGTGCTGCAATCGGGGCTCACCTACCGCGGCGCGCGGCTCGCCTACAAGACCTATGGCGAGCTCGCTGCCGACAAGTCGAACGTCATCGTCTATCCCACCTCCTACGGGGCGCAGCATTACGACACGGAGTGGCTGATCGGGCCCGACAAGATCCTCGATCCGCGCAAATACTTCATCATCATCCCGAACAAGTTCGGCAACGGCCTCTCCTCCTCGCCCAGCAACACGCCGGCCCCGTTCGACCGCGGCCGCTATCCGCATTTCACCGTCACCGACAATGTCCGCATCCAGCAGCGGCTCTTGCGCGAGGTCTTCGGCATCACCAAGGTGGCGCTCGTCTACGGCTTCTCGATGGGAGCGCAGCAGGCCTTCCATTGGGGCGCGCTCTTCCCCGAGATGGTGGAGCGCATCGCCCCGGTCTGCGGCTCGGCCAAGACCTCGCCGCACAATTTCGTCTTCCTCGAAGGCGTCAAGGCGGCGCTCACCGCCGATCCCGCCTGGCAGGACGGGTGGTTCGCGACGAAGCCGGTGCGCGGCCTGCGCGCCATGGGGCGCGTTTATGCCGGCTGGGGCCTGTCGCAGGATTTCTACCGCGAGGAGCTGTGGCGCAAGATCGGCTATTCCTCGCTCGAGGACTTCCTCATCGCCAATTGGGAGGGCAGCTTCGGCCGGCGCGACGCCAACGACCTTCTCGCCATGCTGTGGACCTGGCAGCATGCCGATATCAGCGCCAACGAGCTCTATCGCGGCGACCTCAAGAAGGCGCTCGGCGCCATCCGCGCCCGCGCGCTCGTCATGCCGTCCGAGACCGATCTCTATTTCCGCGTCGAGGACAATCGCCGCGAGGTGGCGCTGATGCCGAATGCCGAGCTGCGCCCGATCCCGTCGATCTGGGGCCACCGGGCGGGCAATCCGGCCCAGAACCCGGAGGATTTCGCCTTCCTCAAAGCCGCCGTGGCCGAGTTGCTGGCAGGCTGAGCTCAGCCGGCCGAGCGCGCGGCGCGCCCGCCGCGCCGCCCCGCCCCGGGCGATTGAAAGCGCCGCCCGAGCCCGCTTTCCTTCGCGAGCGAAGAGCGGTGCTTCGCATAGTTCGGCGCGACCATCGGGTAATCCTTCGGCAAGCCCCATTTCTCGCGGTATTGCTGTGGCGTCATTCCGTAATTCGTCATCAAATACCGCTTCAGCATCTTCAGCTGCTTGCCGTCTTCGAGGCAGATCAAATAGTCGGGGGTGACGGATTTGCGGATCGGCACGGCCGGCTCCTGCCGCTCGGCGGCGGCGCGGCCCGGCTGATCGAGGCTTTCGTAGACCGAGGTGATGATCTCGGGAAGTTGCTGCGAGGACACCTTCGTGTGCCGCACATAGCTGGAGACGATGTCGGTCACCATGCGCAAAAGTTCGTCGTGAGACGGCGCGGATTTCTCGTGCTCGGCCATGACGTTGGTCCTTCCTGCGGCGGCGTCGCCCTGGCGCGGCGCCGTCCTGCAAGGAAAACACGCGGTCACCAGAATAATCCCGAAGTCGGAGCTTCCGGATTTACTTGTGCTGCCGCAGAGCGCGGCGCTGCCGCGCGGGCTGCCGCGTTCGCCGGCGAGACTAGGCAGGCGCGCGCTGTTTGCCGCATGATCGGGCGGCAGCGGAGGCGAGATGGCGCGCGCTTTTCTTCTGGTCATGGACTCCTTCGGGATCGGCGGCGCCGAGGATGCCGCGGCCTATGGCGATGCCGGCGCCGACACGTTGGGCCATATCGCCGAATTCTGCGCCGCCGCCGGGCGCGGCCCGCTGCGCCTGCCGGCTCTCGAAAGCTTGGGCCTTGGCGCCGCCGCAGAGGCCAGCACCGGGCGCTGGCCCGCGGGTTTCGCCGCGGCGCCGCCGATCTCCGCCGCTTGGGGCTACGCGGTCGAGCGGAGCCGCGGCAAGGACACGCCGAGCGGCCATTGGGAAATGGCCGGGCTCCCCGTCACCTTCGACTGGGCCTATTTTCCGCCCGGCCCGCCGAGCTTTCCCGAGGCGCTGACGCGGGCGCTCATCGAGCGCGGCGGCCTGCCCGGCATCCTCGGCGACCGCCGCGCCTCGGGCACGCAGATCATCGAGGAGCTCGGGGCGGAGCATCTCGAGACCGGCAAGCCCATGCTCTACACCTCCGCCGACAGCGTCCTGCAGATCGCGGCGCACGAGACCGCCTTCGGCCTCGACCGCCTCTACGCGCTCTGCCGCCTCGCGCGCGAGCTCGCCGATCCCTACAATATCGGCCGGGTGATCGCCCGGCCTTTCATCGGCCGCCCCGGCGCTTTCCGGCGCACGCCGAACCGCCGCGACTACGCCGTGCCGCCGCACGGGCCGACGCTCCTCGACCAAGTCGCGGCGGCGGGTGGCGCCGTCTACGGCATCGGCAAAATTCCCGACATCTTCGCCGGGCGCGGCGTCACCGCCGCCTGCGCCGCTTCCGACAATTCGGCGACGTTCGACCGCCTCCTCGATCTCGCCCGCGAGGCGCCCGGGGACGCGCTCATCCTCGCCAATTTCAATGATTTCGACACGCTCTACGGCCATCGCCGCGACATTGCCGGCTATGCCGCCGCGCTCGAAGCCTTCGATCGGCGGCTCCCGCAATTCGCCGCCGCGCTGCACCAAAGCGATCTCGCGGTGATCTCGGCCGATCACGGCTGCGATCCGGCCTGGCACGGCACCGATCACACGCGCGAGCACGTGCCGGTCCTCGCTTTCGGTCCCGGCATCGCGCCGCGCGCGCTCGGCCGGCGTGAGAGCTTCGCCGATATCGGCCAGACGCTGGCGCGCCATCTCGGCCTTGCGCCTCTCGCCCACGGCGCCGCCTTTCTCTGAACCACGCGGCGATCGCAGGGAACCGCCTCGCGGGCACTGCGTTCAGTCAGAGTTCGGAGCCCCAGGAAGGAGCCGCGCCGTGGACATCTATGCCCTCATCAGACAGGACCACCAGCGCGTCAAGGAGTTGTTCCGGAAGCTCGAATCGGAAGAGGCCACAGGCGAGGCGAAGGCCCGCCTCTACGACAGTTTGAAGCGCGAGCTGAGCATGCACAAGGAAGCCGAGGAAGCCACCTTCTACGCGGCGCTCAGCACCCTGCCCGAGATCAGCGACCGCATCGAGGAAGCGCTCGAGGAGCATGTCGACATCGACGAGCTGCTGCAGGAGATGGACGAGATCGAGAGCGACAGCGAGACCTTCATGGCCCAGCTCGCCGAGCTGCGCGAAGAGGTCGAGCACCATGTCGGAGAGGAAGAGAACGAGATCTTCGCCCGCGCGCGCGAGCTCCTCACCGACGAGCAGGCCGAGAAGATCGGGGCCGAGATGCAGGCGCAGAAGGAACGCCTCGTCTCCTGACCCTCTGAGAAAAAAGGCGCGAGCCACGGAAATTTAAGCTTTTTCGATGAGCCTCCCGCGCGGGAGGCGACAGTGAGCGGAACTCCGCGGTCACATCATCCTGACTTGGCGCCGGAGACTGGCTACCTCGTCCTCGACAGGGACGATGAGCCGGCAAACGGCTTCGGTCCGCCGGATTGGCGCGACGAGCCCGAGGCCCTCATCACCGATGTCTTGGCGCTGCATCAGGTGCCGCCCGCCCTCGCGGAGCGGATCGTCGTCGCCATCAGCGAGGCGCAGGACCGTCCCGTCGGCAACCCGGTCGCCGATTTGGCGGGCGGGCTCGCGGCCTGCCTCTCCTTCGCCGCCTTTGCCGGGTTATGGGGCGGCGGCTCGGTCGCGCTCGTCGGACCGCCCGGCGCCGGCAAGACGACGCTCGCGGCGAAGCTCGCGGCGCGGGCACGGCGGGGCCGCCCGATCCTCCTCAACGCCGATGGAGCGCGTGCGGGCGCGCCGGCGCAGCTTGCCGAATATGCGGAGGTGCTGGGCATCGGCGTCGAATCCGCCGAGACGGCCGAGGCGCTGGCGCGCTCGCTGCGCGGCCGCAGCCACCGCATCATCCTCGATACGGGCGGCATCAACCCCTTCGACGGGCAAGCGCTGGCGGACCTCAAGCGCCTCCTCGCGGCCGCGCGCGCCGAGCCGATCCTGGTGCTGCCGGCCGATCTCGGCCCGCAGCAGGGGGACGCTCTCGCCAAGGCCTTCCGCGCGCTGCCGATCCGCCGCCTCGTCGCGACGCGGCTCGACACCGTGCGCCGCCTCGGCGGGCTCCTCGCCGCGGTCGAGGCCGGCGGCTGCGACATTGCCGGCGCCAGCGTGACGCCGCATTTCGCCTTCGGTTTGCGCCCGCTCACCCCGACCGTCCTGGCGCGGCGCCTCTTATCGGCGGCGCTCGACGCGCGGCGTTGGCAGATCGGCTGAGATCGTCTCTCAGGCGCGATGGCGCGGGTCGAGCGCGTCGCGCAGCCCGTCGCCCAGCAGGTTGAAGGCGAGGACGACGCAGAAAATCGCGAGGCCCGGCCACACCGCCATCCACGGCGCCTGACTCAAGAAGTTCTTGGCGGTGTTCAGCATGCTGCCCCAGGAGGGCGCCGGCGGCTGCTGGCCGAGGCCGAGGAAGGACAGGCTCGCCTCGGCGATGATGGCGGCGGCGATGGCGAGCGTCGCCTGCACCATGATGGGCGCCACGATGTTCGGCAGAATATGGCGCAGGACGATCCGCAGATGCGGATTGCCGACGGCGCGCGCCGCCTCGACATAGTCCTCGACCTTGGCATTCAGCACCTGCGCCCGCGTCAGGCGGATGAAGGCCGGCATGGCCGAGATGCCGATGGCGATCATCGCATTCGTCAGATTTGGTCCGAGAAAGGCGGCAAGCGCGATGGCGAGGATGAGGAAGGGGCAGGCCAGCATGGCATCGGTGATGCGCATCAAGAGTCCGTCGAGAAAGCCGCCGACATAGCCCGAAACAAGGCCGATCGGCACGCCGCAGGCGAGCGAGATGCAGACCGAGACGACGCCGGCGAGGAGCGAGGCGCGCGCCCCCCAGATGACGCGCGCCAGCACGTCACGGCCGATCTCGTCGGTCCCGAACCAATGGGCGGCGCTCGGCGGCTTGCGGACGAGGCCCCAATTCGTGGCGACCGGGTCATAGGGGCTGATGAGCGGCGCCAGGATGGCGACGGCGATGAAGAAGAGGACGACGAACAGCCCGACCATGGCGCCGCGCCGCTTAACGAGCCGGCCCAAGGCGCGCCGCCACGGCTTCGTTTCGGCGGGCTCGGTGGTCGTGCGGTCGAGGGTGATGGCGGCCATCGGGCTTCTCACGCGCGCAGACGCGGGTTGACGAGGAAATAGGCGATGTCGGCGAGGAGGTTGAGCACGATATAGGCGGTCGCGGTGAAGAGCACGACGCCCTGCACCACCGCATAGTCGCGGTTGAAGACGGCATCGACGATGAGCTTGCCGAAGCCCGGTATGGTGAAGACCTGCTCGGTGAGGACGGCGCCGGAAAGGAGCTGGCCGAATTCGAGGGCGCCCAGGGTCACGACCGGCACCAGCGCGTTGCGCAGCCCGTGCTTCAGCACGACGATGCGCTCGACGAGGCCCTTCGCCCGCGCCGTGCGGATGTAGTCGGTGCTCATCACCTGGAGCATGGCGCTCCGCGTATGGCGCATCATGACGGCGGCGATGGCGTTGCCGAGCACGAAGGCCGGCATGATCATGGCGCCGAGATTCTGCCGCAGATCCTCGAAGGGACTGACGAAGCCCGAGGCGGGCAGCAGGCCGAGCTGCACCGAGAACAAGAGGATCATGAGGAAGCCCAGCCAGAAATTCGGCGTCGACAGCCCCCAGAGAGCGAAGACATTGGCGCCGTAATCCCAGACCGTCCCATTCTTGACCGCCGAGAGCACGCCCGCCGGAATGCCGATGAGGAGGGCAAAGCACATCGCAAGCCCGGCGAGCTCCGCCGTCACCGGCAGCTTCTCGAGAATGAGGTCGAGCACAGGCCGGTTGATGCGGATCGATTCGCCGAGATCGCCATGGAGGACGCCTGCGACCCAGAGGCCGTAGCGCACCGGCAAGGGCTGATCGAGATGGTATTTGTGCCGGATGAAGGCGATGACCTGCGGGTCGCGCTCCTCGCCGGCCATGGCGAGGGCGGGATCGCCCGGCAGCAGCTGCTGCAGCCCGAAGATGATGACGGAGACGAAGAACAGCGTCGGCACGATGAGCGCGAGGCGGCGGAGGAGATAGGCCAGCATCGGCTATCTCCGCCACTCGGTCCGACCAGCTCTCCCCTTGTGGGAGAGGGACGGACCCATTGCGAAGCAATGGGAGGGAGAGGGGGATTTTTCCGCTCTCGTCGCCGGGAGGGCCGAGCGTATGGCCTCAGCCCCCTCACCCTCCCGCGGCTCCGCCGCGGGCCCCGTCCTCTCCCACAAGGGGAGAGGAAGGCAACGCCGGCGGCAGTCGTTCATGAGAACCACGCCAAGATCACTTGAACGACACGCCCTTCACCCGGATGAGGCCGTCCGGCACCGGGACGAAGCCCGTGACCTTGGGAGAAAAGGCGTAGATCCATTTGCGATGGTAGAGATAGATGATGGGATCGTCCTTCGCGAGCTGCTCGGCGACGGCCGTGTAGTGCTTGAGGCGTTCGGCGGGATCGCTCGTCGTCCGGGCGAGGTTCAGCTCCTTGTCGACCGTCTCGTTGCAGTAATGCCCGTCATTCAGCGTCCCCTTGCAGGAAATGAGGGCATAGATGTTGCCGTCGGGATCGGTGCGGCCGCTCCAGCCGATGTCGAAGGCCTGCATCTGGCCTTGCTCCGAGAGGTCGAGAGAGCGCGCGAACTCGGTCGCCTGGAGCTTGATGTCGAAGCCCGCTTCCTTCGCCATCGACTGGATGACCTGCGAGACCTGCTCGTTCTCCGGCCCGACGGGCAGCATCAAGGTGAAGGAGGGATTGGGTTGCCCCGCCTCTTTGAGCAGCTCCTTCGCCTTGGCGATGTCGCGCTTCGGGATCGGCACCGATTTCGCGTAATACGGATTCTCCGGCGAGACCCATTGATTGCCCGGCAGGAACTCGCCGTTGAAGACGACCTGGTTGATGGCGTCGCGGTCGATCGAGAGTTCGAGCGCCTTACGCACGCGGGCGTCCTGGCCGAGCGGATTCTTCGACAGAGGCCCGTTGTTGACGTTGATCGTGATCCCTTGATAGGCGAGGCTGACGATCGAGGCGAGTTTGAGGCTCTTGTCCTGCTTGATCCCGGCGACGTCGGTCGCGGCAACGCGCTCGATGAGATCGAGCTGGCCCGAGCGGAGATTGGCAAGGCGCACGGTCGAATCCGGAATGATCCGGTATTCGACCTTGTCCAAATGGACGTTCGCCTTGTCCCAATAATCGGCGAATCTCTCCAGCGTGATGTGGTCCTGCGCGACGCGCTCAGCGAATTTATAGGGGCCGGCGCAGACGGGATGCGTGCCGAATTTATCGCCGAGCTCCTTGGCCGCCTTGGGCGACACCATCATCCCGGCGCGGTCGGTGAGCTGGGCGATGAGCGGCGCGAAGGGCTCGGACAAGTCGAGCTTGATCGTGTGGTCGTCGACGACCTCGACCTTCGCCACGGCGCTGATCTCGTTCTTGCGGTTCGAGCCCTTCATGGTGAGGTGACGATCGAGGCTGAACTTCGCGGCCTCGGCATTGAAGGGCGTGCCGTCCTGGAACTTGACGCCTTGGCGCAGGGTCAAGGTCAGGGCCTTGTTGTCCGGCGACCATTTGTATTCGGTCGCGAGCTGCGGCACGAGCTTCAAATCCGGAGCGATGTCGAAGAGCTTGTCGCAGAACCCGGCGAAGACGATGCGGCCGACGAAGGTACGCGCCAGCGTCGGGTCGAGAATGTCGGGATCCTCGGCAAGCCCGATATGCAGCGTCGTCTCCGCTGCGGCGGCGCCGGTCCACGCCGCGATCGCGCCGGCCAAAATGAGTGTCCTGTACCCTCGCATGCTTCGTTTCCTCCCGTCATCGTTGCCGGGCGATATCGGCCCGAATTTTCGCGGGGTCCCCCGACCTAGCTTCCCGCTTCGGCGGCCTCCGCCTCGCGCTTGCTGAAGAAGGCTTGCAGCTTCGCCAGATGCGGATTGGGTGTCAATTCGCCGACCTCCGGAATGAGCCGTGCGGGCGGCGCGATCTCGCGCCAGAAATGGCAGGCCGTGCGATGTCCCTGCCCGTCATCGGCGAGTTCCGGCTCCTCCTTGCGGCAGCGCTCGCGCGCATAGGGGCAGCGCGTGTGGAAGCGGCAGCCGGCCGGTGGATTGAGCGGGCTCGGCACGTCGCCTTGGAGGATCATGCGCTGGCGCTTCAGGGCCGGCTCGGGCAACGGAATCGCCGACAGGAGCGCCTGCGTGTAGGGATGGCGCGGCTCGGAGAAGAGGCGCCTCTTCTCGGCGATCTCCACGATCTTGCCGAGATACATGACGGCGACGCGGTCGGCGATGTGCTTCACCACCGCGAGGTCGTGGGCGATGAAGATGTAGCCCATGCCGAAGCGGCGCTGCAGCGCCTGCAAGAGGTTGATGACCTGCGCCTGGATCGAGACGTCGAGCGCCGAGACCGGCTCGTCGCAGACGATGAGGCGCGGCTCGACGGCGAGCGCCCGGGCGATGCCGATGCGCTGGCGCTGCCCGCCGGAGAATTCGTGCGGATAGCGGCGAATATGATGGCGGGCGAGGCCGACGAGCGACATCAGCTCCTCGACGCGCGCCGTCCGCGCCGCCCCCGCGGCAAGCCCGTGCAGCGCCAGCGGCTCCGCCAGCATCTCCCCCACGGTCATGCGCGGATTGAGCGAGGCGTAGGGGTCCTGGAAAACGATCTGGAGGGAGCGGCGCAGGCCGCGCATGGCGTCGCCCGAGAGGGTGAAGATGTCGCGCCCCTCGAAATAGACCGCGCCGGCGCTCGGCTCGATGAGGCGGAGGACGAGCCGGCCCGTCGTCGATTTGCCGCAGCCGCTCTCGCCGACAAGCGCTAGGGTCTCGCCGGCGGCCACGGTGAAATCGACCCCATCCACCGCCTTGACCGTGCCCTTGCTGCGGCCGAAGAAGCCGGTCTTGACCGGGAAGTGCTTGACGAGCCGCTCGACCCGAAGCAGCGGCGGCGCCCCGGCGCCATGTACCGTCGCTGCCGCATGCGAGGTCGCGTCGTTCACAGGACGTTGCGCTCCAGCGGCGCCCGCCAGCAGGCGGAGAGATGGCCCGCCCTCACCGGCGCCAGAGGCGGCTCCTCGGCGCGACAGTGGTCGATGGCGAAGGGGCAGCGCGGGTGAAAGCGGCAGCCGCGCGGCAGGGCGAGCGGGTTTGGGACGACGCCTTCGATCGTCGTCAGAAGCTGCTGCTCGGCATGGAGCTTCGGGATCGAGCCCAGGAGGCCCACCGTGTAAGGATGCTGCGGGTCGGTGAAGAGCGTCTCGACGGCGGCGCGCTCGACCACCTTGCCGGCATACATGACGATGACGTCCTGCGCCAGCTCGGCGATGACGCCGAGATCATGGGTGATGAGCATGATGGCGGCGCCGGTCTCGTCGCGCAGCGACCGCATGAGGTCGAGAATCTGCGCCTGGACGGTCACGTCGAGCGCGGTCGTCGGCTCGTCCGCGATGAGGAGCTGCGGCCCGCAGGCGAGCGCCATCGCGATCATCGCGCGCTGGCGCATGCCGCCCGAGAGCTTGTGCGGATAGTCGTCGAAGCGCTGCTCGGGCGCCGGGATGCGCACGCGGCGCAGCATCTCGACGGCCCGCTCGCGCGCCTCGCGCCGGCCGACCGCGCGGTGGCGCAGGATCACCTCGACGATCTGGTCGCCGATGGTGAAAGCCGGGTTGAGCGAGGTCATCGGCTCCTGGAAGATCATCGAGATCTTGTTGCCGCGCAGCTCGCGCAGCTCGGCGCGCGGCAGGCGCAGAAGGTCGGTGCCTTCGAAAATGATTTCGCCGCCGGCGATGCGCCCCGGCGGCTGCGGCACCAGCCCCATGATGCTGAGCGAGGTGACGCTCTTGCCGCAACCCGATTCCCCGACGATGCCGAGCGTCTGGCCGGCGGCGAGAGAGAAGCTGACGCCGTCGACGGCGCGGAACTCTCCTTCATCCGTCGCGAAATGGGTGCGTAGCTCGCGGACATCGAGGAGCGGGCGTCCGGAAGTCGCGGCCGAGGCAGGGATGCGCGTGGCCGTCTCGTCGACGGTCATCGACGACCGCTGCCCATTCTCCCTCTCCCGTTTACGGCGTCCGCCCTCACCCTAACCCTCTCCCGGAGGCGGGAGAGGGAAATTTGCAAGGCTTCCGCAAGCTGGAGAGGGTTTCTCTCAAGCAATCCAGCACCTTTTTTCACCGTCCGTCCGCTCACCGCCGCTCCGCCTGGATGCGGGCGATCTCGGCGTTGATGAGGTCGCGGTCATAGGTCCCGGTCGGCGACTGCCGGGTCGGCATGAAGCGCATGAAATGCACGAAGTGCTCCTGTGCCACGCCATAGAGGCGGCGCAGCTCGAGGAGCGGCTCGGCATGGTCGTCGACGCGCAGGTCGAGCGCCGGATACTCTTCGCCGGCATAGACGAGGAGCACTGCCGATTGCTTGCCGCGCTTGTCGCCGCCGACCGCCTGACCGGCATCGAGCGCGGCGAGAAAGCGCTCGGCGAAAGGATGCGCGGCGGTCTCGGCGAAGACTGCCGCCGTCCGCTCAACGACCGCGGGGCCCGCCAGCATGTTTCCGGCGACCGAGAAACCCTCGCGGAGGACATGGCCGCACCAGCCGACGCAGTCCCGGCCGGTATGGGCGGCGCCGCGGCCCGCGGCATCGATCATGTGGAGCTGCCGCGTCTCGCGCCCGGCATCGGCTTCGAGGAGGATGCGCATCGCCTCGGGTGCCGGCACGCCCTCGCCGAGAAGGCGCAGCCCGCGCGCGCCGTAAGTCGGGTTGACGAGCGCCTGCGTCGAGAGTGCCCCGACGCCGCTGCGAGCATGCGAGCAGACCGCGCCGACGGCGAAGAATTTCGAGGTGACGGCCACCCCGAAGGCGCCGGTGGCGGGATCGCGCGCGACGATCGACCAGGTCATCTCCCGCCCCCCCTAAGGCGAGCTCGCCTTCTTGCCGAGCGCAGGGTTGAGCGTATAGGTGCCGACGATCTCGCCCTTGGCAAGGGTGTGCTTTGCGATCGCTGCCATCGCCTCCTCGCCGTTGACGCGGCCCTTGAGACCGAGCGTCGGCACATCCAGCGCATAGACGGCAAAGTGGTAATGGTGGACGAGCGAGTCGTTCCAGGGCGGGCACGGCCCGTCATAGCCGGCGTAATCGCCCTTCATGTTGGGGTCGCTGGCGAACCAGCCCGTGTAGTCATTGATGCCGCGTGTGCCGAGCTTCGCGGAAGAGGCCGATTTGCCGTGCGGCGTCACGCCCTCCGAATCGGCACCGGCGGCGAGCGAGGTCGTGCTCGCCGGAATGTCGAAGAGCACCCAATGATAGAAGGTCGCGCGCTTCAGCGAGCGCGGAATGGTCTTGCCCTCCTTGTTGACATCATCACCCACCGAGGGGACATCGGTATCGCTGGCGATGATCGCATAAGATCGCGTGCCGGCTGGCCCTGCCGACCATTGGAGCGCCGGGCTCTTATCGGGTCCGAGGGCGAAGTGCCCCTGTTTCGCCGGAATGCAAAAGGCATATTCGCCCGGTATTTGCGCACCGTTCTTGAAGCTCGCGCTCGTCACGGTCAGCCGCGGCACGGCCGCAGTCGCCGGGCGATCCGCGGTGCAGGCAAAAAGTGCGACGCCGGCGATCACGGCGGGCAATGTGGAGAAACGGCCTCCGCGCCGCGGCAATGCCGCCATTTCACTTTCCTCCTCTGTTCTTTATCGATGATTTTTACGAAACCTATCACGGCCCGGCTCTGCGCGCGAGGGGCGTAGCGCGGCGCCTTCAGCGCCCGATCGCGTAGCCCTGCATGCCGCGCGGATTGGCAGCGGCTTTGAGGATCGTCCCCTCCGCTGTCCTCTCCAGGGCGCAGGCCGAGAGCCGCCCTTCCGACCACGGTTCGCCGATCTCGACCTTGTGCCCGCGCCGCCGCAGCTCCGCCGCCGTCTCGGCGGGCATGCGGCCTTCGAGGACGACGACGCCGGGCCGCGCCGCGCGGGGATAGAAGGAACTCGGCATGTGCTCGGTATGGAAGGACGGCGCGTCGATCGCTTCCTGGAGGTTCATGCCGTGATGGACATGGCGCAGGAAGAAGATCGTCGACCACTGATCCTGCTGGTCGCCGCCCGGTGTGCCGAAGGGCATGTAAGGCTCGCCGTCCTTGAGGGCGAAGGAGGGAGAAAGCGTCGTCCGCGGCCGCCGCCCCGGCGCCATGCTCGTCGGCAGCCCGTCGGCGATCCAGAACATCTGCGCCCGCGTGTTGAGGCCGAAGCCGAGCCCGGGGATGACCGGCGAGCTCTGCAGCCAGCCGCCGCTCGGCGTCGCCGAGATCATGTTGCCCCAGCGGTCGATGACGTCGACATGGCAGGTGTCGCCGCGCTGCTCGCCATTCGCCAGCACCAGCGCCTCGCCGGCGCGGCTCATGGTCGGCTCGCCGATCCCGGCGGTGACGCCCGCCGCCACATGACCCGGTCCGGCGAAGAGGCGCGGGCTCCGCCCGTCGGGGCTGCCCGGCCGCAGTTCGTGCGAGGCGGTGTCGCCGACGAGCCGGCGGCGGCCGTCGATATAGGCGTCGGCGAGCAGCGTTCCCATCGGCACATCGACGAAATCGGGATCGCCGAACCAGGCTTCGCGATCGGCGAAGGCGAGCTTCGCGCATTCGACGACGGTGTGGATGAAGGGCGCGCCGAGCGGGTCCATGGCCGCGAGATCGAAGCCTTTCAGGAGCGCAAGCTGCTGAAGCAGGATCGGGCCCTGCGACCAGGGTCCGCATTTCGCCACGGTGTAGCCGTGATAATCGTAAGTGAGCGGCGCCTCGACCGTCGCCTCCCAGCGCGCCATGTCGTCGCCCGTGAGGAGGCCCTTGTGCCGGCGGCCCGAAGTGTCGAGCACCGCCTCGTTGCGGCAGAAGCGGTCGATCGCCTCGGCCACGAAGCCTTGATACCAGGCGCGCCGCGCCGCCTCGATCTGCGCCTCGCGGTCGCCGCCCGCCGCCTCGGCCTCGGCGAGGATGCGGCGGTAGGTGGCGGCGAGGCCGGGATTGCGGAAGAGCCTCCCGGTCTCGGGCACGTTCCCGCCCGGCAGATAGACCGCCGCCGAACTCGGCCAATCCCGCAGGAACAGCTCCTTCACCATCTCGATCGCGGCGGGAATGCGGAAGACGAGCGGATAGCCATTGGCGGCGTAGGCGATCGCCGGCGTCAGCACATCGGCGGGCCGCATCGTGCCGTAATCGCGCAAGAGGCGCATCCAGCCCCCGAAGGCGCCCGGCACCGTCGCTGCGAGAAGCCCCGTGCCGGGCACCATGTCGAGCCCGAGCTCGCGATATTTGGCGACGCTCGCCGCTTCCGGCGTCACGCCCTGCCCGCAAAGCGCTTCGAGCCGGCGCGCCTTCTGGCTCCAGAGCAGCATCGGCACCTCGCCGCCCGGCCCGTTCAAATGCGGCTCGACCACCTGCAGCACGAAGGCGGTCGCCGTCGCCGCATCGAAGGCATTGCCGCCGCGTTCGAGGATGCTCATCCCGACGGCCGAGGCGAGCCAATGGGTCGAGGCGACGACGCCGAAGGTGCCGCGCAATTCAGGACGGGTCGTGAACATGCGGTGATACCCTCGCTGCCGAAGCGCAAAGCGCTGGTCGGCGGTTGTGGCGCGCCCGCCGAAAACTAGCGGGGATCGAACCCCGCGGCAATGGCGGCGCGCTCAGACGACGTTCAATTCCCGGATAGGTGCGTTGGCGGCGATGCGCGCGAAGGAGAAGCGGCCGAGATCGAGCGTGCGGAAGCCGCCATAAATGACGAGCTCGCTCACCGCCCGCCCCGCCGCCGGGGATTGCTGCACGCCATGGCCGCTGAAGCCGTTGATGAAATGGAAATTGGCGACCTCCGGATGCGGGCCCAGAATCGCGTTCTGGTCGAAGGTGTTGTACTCGTAGAGCCCGGCCCAGGCGCGCAGCATCTTGAGCTCGGCGAAAGCCGGGACCCGGTGCGCCAGCACCGGCCAGACCTCGTCGTCGAACCAGGAATAGTCGATGGTGAAATCCTCGCAATCGGGGTCCTGGTCCTCGGGCGGCGACAGGCCGCAGAGATAGTTGCGCCCTTCGGGGCGGAAATAGACGCCGCTCGGATCGATGACCAGCTGATTGCAGGCGATCGGGGTGCGGCAATCGACGACGAAGACGAAGCGCTTGCGCGGCCGCACCGGCAGCTCGATCCCGGCGAGAGCGGCGACGGCGCCCGCCTGCGGGCCCGCCGCATCGATGACCATGCCGCAGGCGATCTCGCCGCCTTCGGCGAGGGTGACGGCGGCGATCCGGCCGCCCTCGCGCCGCATCGCGACGACACGGTCCTTGAGATAGGCGGCGCCGAGCGACATCGCCTTGCGCCGGAAGGCATGGAGGAGTCCGTAGGGATCGAGCCAGCCCTCATGGCGGAGCCCGAGCGAACCCATGGCGAGCCCCTCGGTGTTGAGCCAGGGGAAGCGCTCGGCGAGCTCGGCCGCCGAGAGGAGAACGTTCTCGGCGCCGAGCGGACGCTGGATGCGGTGATTGGCTTCGAGCACGGCGCGGCCCGCTTCGGTCGCGAGGAAGAGATAGCCGCCGGAGACGAGCGACACCGACGGGCGGTCGCCATCGACCGCGAGCCTCTCGCCGACGCCGGCCAGGAACTCGGCGCCGAAGAGCGACATCTGGACGTTCTCCGGCGTCGAGAATTGCTGCCGGATCGAGCCGACGGAGAGCGCCGTCGTCGCCGTCGCATAGGTCGGATCGCGCTCGATGATGGCGATGCGGCCGGTGAAATCCGGGTTGGCGGCGAGCCAATAGGCGACGGAGCAGCCCATGACGCCGCCGCCGACGATCACCACATCATAGCTCCGCTCCATCCCGCGCGCTCCCGGTCGAACCCGCCCGCGAGATCGCATGAGGATGAACCTCAGGTCAAGCGACCCGCGACGATTTCGCTTGCTCCCGCACCCAATTGCCCGCTCCCGCCGCTGGAAATCCCCCTCTCCCGCTGGCGCGCTCGCGGGAGAGGGTTCTTCCTGCCACCTCATTGCCATCCTTGGCGGCCTCGCGTATGCGTCTTCGGAAAAGCCGGAGGAACGCCATGGCAGCGGACAACCATCACCCGGGCGCGGCAATCCAGTCGGCGCGCGCTCCCTATCTCGCCTTCGTCGACGAGCTCTTCCGCCTCGGCCTCGTCGATGCCGAGAGGCGCGACTTCCTGCGCCGCGGCCTTGCGGCGGCCGGCGCTCTCGACACCAGCAAGATCGCCAAGCCCAGCTCCGCCGGCATCAGATATTCGGACGAAGCCGCGCGCAAAGCGGCGGCGGCGGGGCTGGTGCGCCAGGAAGGCGGGCGGACGGTCATCGGCGTCGGACCGGAGACGGTGCATTGGGGCTATCTCTGGGGCGCCGCCTCGCCGATCGCGATCGTCAAGCCCGGCGCAGAGGTGACGATCGACACCCTGTCGCATGAGGGCATCCTCGCCGATCAGGGAGATCCCGTGAGCTTCTTCGCGCGCTTCGGCATCTCGCGCGAGGCGGTGCTCGCCGACGCTGTCGCCGTCTACACGAAGGTGCAGCACAGCGGGCTCGGCGGGCATATCGTCTCCGGCCCCATCTACGTCGAAGGCGCCGAACCCGGCGACGTGCTCGCCGTGCGCATCCTCGAGGTACGGCCGCGCACGCCCTACGGCGTCAACACGATGCGCATGAACCGCGGCGGCCTGCCGGGCGACTTCACCTTGAACCGCAGCGTCGTCATCCCCTTCGACCTCGAGCGCGGGATCGCCCGCTTCGCGCCGAAGATCGAGGTGCCGCTCCGCCCCTTCTTCGGCATCATGGCGACGGGGCCGGCGCGCAGCCTCGGCAAGATCAGCTCGGGCCCGCCCGGGCCGTTCGGCGGCAATATCGACCTCAAGGACCTCGTCGCCGGCACCACGCTCTATTTGCCCGTCCATGTGCCGGGCGCGCTCTTCATGTGCGGCGACGGCCATGCGGCGCAGGGCGATGGCGAGGTCGATCTGACGGCGATCGAGACCTCGCTCACCGGCACCTTCCGCTTCGATCTCTTAAAGGGGCGGCCGCTCGCCTGGCCGCGGGCCGAGACGCCGACGCACTGGATCACGCTCGGCCTCCACGAGAACCTCGAGGAGGCGATGAAGATGGCGATCCGCGAGACGATCGACTTCCTCGGCGCGGAAAAGGGCCTCTCGCGCGAGGACGCCTATGCCCTCGCCAGCATCGCCGTCGATTTCGAGGTGACGCAGGTCGTGGACGGCGTCAAGGGCATCCACGGCATGATCCCGAAGGACGTCTTCAAAGATTAGCGCGATGCACCGCGGGTAAGAGGACGGGACCACCATGGCAGAGCAGCCGACCAACGAGATCATGCAGTTCCTCGCCGGCCAGAAGGAAGCGATGGTGGCTCTCCTCGCCGAGCTCGTGAACATCGATTCCGGCAGCTACAACAAGGCCGGCGTCGATGCCGTGGGAGCGCGGCTGCGCCAGCATCTCGAAAGCGAGGGCATCCTCTGCGAGACGATCCCCAACGACACCTACGGCGACTGCCTGCGCGCCGCCGTACCGGGCGGGCCGGGGAACGGGCAGATTCTGCTGATGGGACATCGCGACACCGTCTTCCCGGACGGAACGGCGGCCGCCCGCCCGTTCCGCATCGAGGGCGACCGCGCCACCGGTCCCGGCGTCGCCGATATGAAGGCCGGGCTCGTCATGAACAGCTTCGTGCTCGCCGCCTTCAAGCGCTTCGGCGGCGCCCCCTGCCCGCTCGTCGGGCTCTATACCGCCGATGAAGAGATCGCCTCGCCCTCCTCGCGGCCCATCATCGAGGCCGAGGCGCGGCGCTCGCGCGCCGTCTTCAACGCCGAGCCCGGGCGGCCGAGCGGCAATGTCGTGACGCAGCGCAAGGGCGCCGCCTTCATCCGCTTCGAGGTCACCGGCAAGGCGACGCATTCGGGCGTCGATCATCGCGGCGGCATCAGCGCCATCGAGGCGCTCTGCCGCAAGGTGCAGCGCCTTCACGCCCTCACCGACTACGAGGCCGGGACGACGGTCAATGTCGGCCTCGTCAAGGGCGGCACCGCCGTCAATACGGTGGCAGCCGAGGCGACGGGAGAGGTCGATATCCGCTATCAGTCGCTCGCCATCATGGAGGAGGTTCTGGCGCGCGTGCAGCGGATCTGCACCGCCGAGGAACTGCCGGGCAGCCGTGGCCGCATTCTCCATGAGGGGCGCTTCCTGCCGCTGACGCCCTCGGCGGCGAGCAAGGAGCTCCTCGATCTCTATGCATCGAGCGCCTCCGATCTCGGCTTCGCCGTCGCCGGCGAAGCGACGGGCGGCTCGGCCGATAGCGGCTTCACCGCCGCCTGCGGCGCCACCACGCTCTGCGGCACCGGCCCCGTCGGCGGCAATCCGCATCGCGACGATGAATGGTGCCGCCTCGACACCATCGTCCCCCGCGCCCAGGCGCTGGCCCTGACGATCCTCAAAATGAACGGGTGAGTGCCCGACTCAGAGCTCGCCGCGGCGCACCATCGCCGTGATGCGGTCGCCGATGCGGCAGGCGAGCGCCTGGATGGGGAGCGACGGGTTGACGCCGCCGCTCGTCGGGAAGAGCGAGCCGTCGCAGATCCAGAGATTGGGAATGTCCCAGCAGCGCCCCTCGGCATTGGTGACGCTGTGGCGCGGATCCGTCCCCATGCGGCAGGTGCCGAGGAGATGCGCGGTGCCGCTCTCGTGCCAGAGGTCGCGGCCGCCTGCCGCTTCGAGGGCCTGGCGCATGAATTTGATCGCGGGCCGCCTCAATCTCGAGGGTCGCATCCCGCGCGAGACGGGCGCCGCCCTCGCGGCCACGGGCCACAAGCTCGAATGGTGGCCCGATTGGGTGTGGCTCGCCGGCAGCGTCTGCCCGATCCTCGCCGATCGCGAGCGGCGCCTCCTTTCGGCCGGCGCCGATCCGCGCCGCCCTTCCGACGCGGCCGGCTGGTGAGGAAAAGCGCGGAACGGGAATTGTCGGAGAGGCGTTGCTCCTCAAAGCAATCCCGTTTCGGAGGAACCAATCATGTCGAAGGAACGCAGCGCTCGAATTCGCGGGCGGAGCTAGGCCATGCTCGGAACGATCCTGCTCATCATCCTCATCATTCTCTTGATCGGCGCATTGCCGACTTGGCCATACAGCGCCGGCTGGGGTTATTACCCGACCGGCGGTTTTGGCGTCCTATTGCTGATCGTCGTCGTTCTCCTGGTCGCGGGACGAATATAGCCTGACGGCGGCCGCGGGATGCGCCTCCGGCAGGGCACATCCCGCCCCGCCCGGCTCAAAGATGGAGGAGATGCGGCAGCCAGAGCGAGATGTCGGGAATGTAGGTGACCAGCATCAGGACGAGGAACATGACGCCGTAGAAGGGCAGCATCTTGCGCACGACCTCTTCCATCGTGACCTTGCCGACGGCGCAGCCGACGAAAATGATCGACCCGACCGGCGGGTGGCAGAGGCCGATCCCGAGATTGAGCATCATGATCATGCCGAAATGCACCGGATCGACGCCGAAATTGGCCATCACGGGCAGCAGGATCGGCGTGCAAATGAGGATGTTCGGCGCCATGTCGATGAGGCAGCCGAGGACGAGCAGCAGGATGTTGATGAGGAAGAGGATGACGTGCTTGTCGTGCGAGAGCGTCAGGAAGAAGGCCGTGATCTTCGCCGGCACCTGCATCAGCGCCATCATGTAGCCGACGGCCGCGGCGAAGGCGATGAGCGTCATCACCATCGCCACCGTCTTCATCGTGCGATGGACGAGGAGCGGCAGGTCGCGCCATTTGTAGTCGCGATAGACGAACATGGTGACGAAGAAGGCATAGACGCAGGCGACGGCGCCCGCCTCGATCGCCGTGAAGACGCCACCCAGGATGCCGCCCAGGATGATGACGAGGGTGACGAGGCCCCACATCGCCTCGAAGGTGATGCGTAGCGCATCGCGCCACGGCACCGCCTGGCCGCGCGGATGATCCTGGCGGTAGCCCATCACCAGCACGAGAATGACGAGCGAGAAGCCGAGCAGCAGCCCCGGCACGACGCCGGCCATGAAGAGGCTGATGACCGAGATGGCGCCGCCCGTCGCCAGCGAATAGATGACGGCGTTGTGGCTCGGCGGCACGAGCAGCGCCTGGACGGAGGCGCTGATCGTGACGTTGGTGGCGAAGACCCGCGAATAGCCGACCTTCTCCATCTGCGGGATCATGACCGAGCCGATCGCCGAGGTGTCGGCGACCGAGGAGCCGGAGATGCCGGAGAGGAAGGTGGTCGCCAAGATATTGACGACCGAGAGGCCGCCGCGCACGCGAATGACCCCGACCAGCACATCGGCGAAGGCGACGAGCCGCCGCGCCATGCCGCCTTCGGCCATGATGGCGCCGGCGAGAACGAAGAACGGGATGGTCAGCATCGCCACCTTGCCGACGCCGTGCGAGATCTGCAGCATCACCGCTTCATAGGGGATGCCCGTCCGATAGGCGGCGAAGAGCGCGGCGAGGCCGAGGCCATAAGCGATCGGAATGCCGATGACGAAGCTGCCGAGGAGGACGGCGACGACGATCAGGATGTCCATGGCGCGCTCTCTTCCGCGGCTGCCTCATGCGCGGGCAGGCGCTGCGGCGGAGCGCCGATCGTCAGGCGCTCGATGACGAAGAGCAGCGTCACGATGCCGCCCAGCGGAATCGGCAGGTAGGTCACGCCGACCGAGAGCCAGGGAAACTCGTCGATCGAGGAAAACCAGGTGGCGGCGCAGAGGCCGTAGCCCCAATTCGCCATGAAGAGGGCGACGAGCGCCACCAGCCCCTCGGCGAGGAAATCGCAGAGGCGCCGCGCCAGCGGCGGCATGAAGCCGATGAAGAACATGACGCGCATGTGGATGCTGTCGCGATAACAGACGGGCGCGCCGAAGAAGGTGAGGACGATGGTGAGAAGCACCGCCGCCGGCTCGGGCCAGGAGGCGGCGTGGTTGAGGACATAGCGCGTATAGACGCTGTAGGGGATGACGGCCGAGACGAGGACGAGCGAGGCGCCGGCCAGCACGGCGCAGGCCCAGTAGAGCGCGTCCATGGCCCTGCGGAAGAGATGCGGCATGCCTGGCATCGAGCTCGCCGTCGAAAGTAAATGGGCGCTGCGCTGGCGCTGTGCGTCCTTCGCGACGCCGCCTCCGGCGGCTCCTCAGGATGAGGAAGATCGGTGATTGGCACTCACCATCGGCCTCATCCTGAGGAGCGCTCGCAGAGCGCGTCTCGAAGGATGCACCGCGCCGCGCGCAGCCCTACTCTACCGCCTCGATGCGCTTGATGATGTCGGCGTATTTGGTGCCGTATTTGTCCCAGACCGGCTTCACCGCATCCTGGAAGGGCTTCTTGTCGGCGATCGGGATGATCTGGATGCCGGCGGCCTTCATCTTGGCCATGGCGTCCTCCTCCTTCTTGTTCCAGAGGGCGCGCTCCTCGAGCTGAGCCTCGCGCGAGAACTTGACGAGCAGATCCTGGTCCGCCTTGGAGAGCGTCGTCCAAGTCTTCTTCGAGAAGACCAGCATCTCCGGAACGATGAGGTGCTCGGTCAGGGTGTAATATTTGGCGACCTGATAGTGGTTGTCGAAATAAAAGCTCGGCGGGTTGTTCTCCGCCCCGTCGATGACGCCGGTCTGCAGCGCGCTGAAGACCTGGTCGTAGCCCATGGCGATGCCGTTGCCGCCGAGATCGTTCATCATGTCGACGAACATGGGATTGCCCATGACGCGGACCTTGAGGCCTTTGAGATCGGCGATGCTCTTGATCGGCTTCTTGGTGTCGTACATGTTGCGGGCGCCGGCATCCATCCAGCACAACCCGACGAGCCCCGCCTTGGGGTTGTTGGTGACCTTGTCGAGCAGCTCCTGCCCGATCGGCCCGTCGATCACCTTCTCCATATGCGCGGTGCTGCGGAAGAGGAAGGGCAGGTTGAAGACGTTGAGGTCGTCGATCACCGGCCCCAGCGGACCGACGCTGACGCGCGCGAGCTGGATGGCGCCGACCTGCGCCTGCTCGATCGCTTCCTTCTCGCCGCCCAGCTGCATCGAGGCGAACATCTGTATGCTGAGGCGGCCGCCCGTCGCCTGCTCGAGCTTCTTGCCCATATTCTCGACGGCAACCACCGTCGGATAGCCTTCGGGATGCACGTCCGAGGCCTTGAACACCATCTTGGTGTCGGCGAAGGCGCTCGGCCCGAGGCCGAGGCCGGCCGCACCGAATGCCGCCGCCGCGGCTCCGCCGCGCAAGAATTCACGCCGCCTCATCTCGTCTCCTCCCCGCACTGCTGTCGGCTCGCCCGCGACCGGCCCGGAGTTGACTTGCGCTCCGGCATCGCCTACGAACTTGTACGATGACCATACATCACCCGGGCGCACGCTTGTCAAGAAGAGCCGCACCCGCCGGCATCCTGCGCCGGCTCGCGCCGCCACGGCACCGCACCGCCGAGGTGATCGAGCGGCTCGCCAGCGAGATCACCGGCGGACGCCTTGCCAAGGGCGCGCGCCTGCCGACCGAGCAGGAGATGATGGCCGGGTTCGGAGTCAGCCGAACCGTGGTGCGCGAGGCGGTCGCGGCGCTCCGCGCCGAGGGGCTGGTCGAGACGCGCCAGGGCCTCGGCGCCTTCGTCGCCAGCGATGCGCGGCGCCGCCCCTTCCGCATCGATCTCGACGATCGACGGTCGATCGCCGACATCATCGACGTCATGGAGCTGCGCCTCGCCGTCGAGGTCGAGACGGCGGGCCTCGCCGCCGAGCGCGGCACCGCGCGGCAAATCCGCATCATCGGCCGGGCGCTCGCCGCGATGGATGCGGCGATCGCCCGCGGCGAGGCGGCGATCGAGGAGGATTTCGCCTTTCACCGCGCCATCGCCGCGGCGACCGGCAATCAGCAATTCACCCGCTTTCTCGAATATCTCGGCCGCTTCATCATTCCGCGGCAGAGCGTTCCGCTCGATCGCGGCCGCATCGACGACCGCCGCATCTATCTCGACACCTTCCAGCGCGAGCACCGCGCCATCCATGCGGCCATTGCCGCGGGCGACCCCGCCGCCGCGCGCGCCGCCATGCGCGAGCATCTCATGCGCAGCAGCCAGCGATATCGGCAGCTCATGCGGGGGAAGCGCTGAAAGTTCCGTTGAGGCGGCGCCCGTCCCGGAAATCGGGCCCGCCCGCACTCTCCGTCGAGTCAGCCGCCTGGCGCCACCCCGATCCGGCTCGCGGCGCAACGGGCGACGGAAATCGCCTGGCTGGTCGACATATTGCCGCGCAGATCGGCGCCGACGACATCGAAAATGAGCGCGCCGATGATGATGCCGATGAGAAGCCCGAAGGCGGCAGCGGTGTGCTTGTTGAAGAGTCCCAGATCCACGTCGTTCCTCGCTGCCGCGGAGATGCCAGGCGGCAGCAGTAAATGAAATGCGGGAGAAATGAAAATCCCGTGAAACCCGGCCGATGCGAAGGGCGGCTGGCCGCGGCCGCCCGCCGCATGCGCTGTCCCGCGCTTCAGCCGATCTTGGTGCTGTCTTGACGCCGCGTCGCGGCTGCGCCGGGTTTGCTGCCCGCATAGGCATGCTCGGCCGTCGACCGCGAGACGCCTTCGAGCGCGCTCTTGGCGTGCTCCTTCTCCGGCGAGTGCGCGGCGATGTCGCCGAGCGAGACGATTCCGACCAGGCGCTTTTCCCGGTTGAGGATCGGGATCCGACGCACCTGCCATTCGCTCATCTTGGCCGCGACCGCCTCGATCTCGTCATCCTCGAAGCAATACCGGATCGCGTCCGTCATCACGTCCCGCAGTGTCGCCGTTTTCGGATCGAGCGCCTCGGCGACGCCGCGCACGACGATGTCGCGATCGGTGACGACGCCGACGAGGCGGTCATTCTCGCCGACCGCAGCACTCCGGCATCGATATCGCACATCGTCTTCGCTGCGGTCTCGAGCGTATCGTCCGGATTGGCGATTTCGACATCGCGTGTCATGATTTCTTTTACTTTCATAAAATCGACCTCCAAGCTGCTGTATTCGCGTCAACTTGCTTGTCCTCTCTGGGGCAACGATAGGGCCGTCCGGGGCATTCCGCCGCAACTCGCGGCGGCGCGCCGGCGCAAAAGGCGCTTGACAACGTTTCTGTATCAGATACAAATACATTAGCTCATGAGCCGTGCGACACGTTTTTCGGTGGCGCTGCATGCCCTCGCTCTGATCGAGCATCCAGGCGGCTGCGGAAGCCGGCTGACCTCGGAAGCGATCGCGGGCAGCGTCGGGACCAATGCGAGCTTCGTTCGGCGCGTCCTCTCGATGTTGGCGCGCGCCGGGATCGTGCGGTCGTCGGCCGGCATCGCGGGGGCGGAGCTGGCGCGGCCGGCGGACGCGATCACGTTGCTCGAGATTTACCGGGCGGTCGGCATGGAGGGCGAGAGCCGCCTTGCCATCCACCGCTCGGCAAACCCCGCCTGCTTCGTCGGGCGCCGCATCCAAGGCGCGCTCCAAGAGGTGGTTGGGGCGGCGGAAGAGGCCTTCGAAGCCGAGCTTGGCCGTCGCAAGCTCAGCGACGTCTTCCGCCTCATCGCGGCGCAAGTCGCGTGATCTGCTTGCCTCGGTATGTACTTGTATTGGATACAGAAACACTTAGCACAGGAGATGATGAAATGACGACTCTTTATTTCAGCCCCGGCGCCTGTTCCCTCTCGCCGCATATCGCGCTGCGCGAGGCCGGATTGCCCTTCTCTCTCGAACAGGTCGACCTCGCCACGAAAAAGACGAAAGCCGGCGCCGACTTTCTCAAGATCAACCCGAAGGGCCAGGTGCCGGTGCTTCGCCTCGAGGACGGCGAGGCGCTGACCGAAGGCCCCGCCATCGTGCAGTACATCGCCGACCAGGCGCCGGCGAGCGGTCTTGCGCCGGCCAACGGCACGATTGCCCGCTACCATCTGCAGGAGTGGCTGAACTTCGTCACCTCGGAGCTGCACAAGAACTTCACGCCGCTCTTCAAGCCCAACACGCCCGAAGCCTACAAGGCGATCGCCAAGGAGACGCTTGCCGCGCGCTTTGCCCATCTCGACAAGCATCTCGCCGGCCGCCAGTACCTCCTCGGCGACAAGTTCACCGTCGCCGACGCCTATTGCTTCACGGTCGTCGGCTGGTCGAAGTACCACGCGATCGACCTTGCCCAATGGCCGAACCTCAAGGCCTTCATGGATCGCGTCGCGGCGCGCCCGAAGGTCCAGGAAGCGATGAAGGCCGAGGGGCTGCTGAAGTAAGCGTCTTGGCTTTCCGGGGCGGCGATGCGGTTCGCCGCCCCTTCCTCTCGCCTGGAGATGCGCGATGAATGCGCTGCCCGGATGGCCGTTCGAGACCTCGCCGTTTCACCGCGGCGAGCGCGAGGCGCAGGAGCGCGCCGGCACGCGCGAGCGAATCGAGGCGACCGGACGCCGCGTCATCCGCGACTTCCTGCCGGAGCAGCACCGCGCCTTCTTTCCGCTGCTGCCCTTCCTCGTCGTCGGCAGCCGGGGCGATGGAGGCGGGGTCACCGCGTCGATCCTCTCGGGCACGCCCGGTTTTGCGACATCGCCCGATCCCTCGACCCTGCGCGTCGCCGCCCTCCCCGACCCGGCCGATCCGCTGGCCGGCAATTTGCAGCGGGGCGCCGCCCTCGGCATTCTCGGCATCGATCTCGCGACGCGCCGCCGCAACCGCGTCAACGGCGTCGTCGCGGCGCTCGATGGCGACGGCTTCACTCTCGCCGTCCGCCAATCCTTCGGCAATTGCCCGCAATACATCCAGGCGCGCGACTGGCGCATGGCCGCCGATGCGCCGAGCGAGCCTCGCCGCGCGATGGCGCAGCCGGCCCTCGGTGCCGAAGAGGCGGCGCTCATCGCCGCCGCCGATACCTTTTTCATCGCCAGCGCCTATAGCGGCAGCGAGGAGGCCGCCCATCACGGCATCGACGCCTCGCATCGCGGCGGCCGCCCCGGCTTCGTGCGGGTCGATGGCGAGCGGCATCTGACCTTTCCCGATTTCGGCGGCAACCGCTATTTCAACACGATCGGCAATCTTTTGGTCGAGCCGCGCTGCGGCCTCGTCTTCGTCGATTTCGCGACCGGCACGACGGTGCAGATAGCGGCGCGCGCCGAAATCGTCTGGGAAGGGCCCGAGCTCGCGGCTTTCGCCGGCGCCGAGCGCCTCGTCCGCCTCGCGATCGAGCGCGTCCTGACCCGGCCGCACGCGCTGCCGCTCCGCTGGGCGTTCCGCGAATATTCGCCCGTCCTCGAAAAAACGGGGCGCTGGGCCGCAAGCGAAGCCAGCTAGCCTGCCGCGCGGCGCTGCCGGGGAGCAGAGGCGGCATGGCACATGGCGCGACGGGGGCTAAACTCGATCGCCACGATTTCACCAAGGCAAACTTCCCTCGGCTTTACCCTTATCGGCCGGCGAGCTCGTCTCGGCTCGATGCAGCCACTTCAGCACCGGAAGGGGGCCGCCATGGGGAAGCGTCTCGAAGCGCATGAGAAGCAAATGCTGAAGCTGATCGACCAGATCAAGAAAGACGTCGCCGCCCTGAAGAAGAAGCCCGACCCTGCCCTCACCAGGAGGATCAGGGAGAGCATGGTCGCCTTCAAGAAGCTGGACGAGGCCTATGAAGGGCGCGCCAAGGAAGACAAGGCCGAGCTGCTCGGCATCTTCAAGACGATCAGCCCCGGCCTCTGAACCCGGAACGCCCCCTCAGAAGAAGGTCTTCACCGCTTCGACGACGGTGTAGTCGTCATCGACGACCGGGATCACCTGCCATTTGTCGAAGGTCGTGCAGGGATGCGAGACGCCGAAGGCGACCATGTCGCCGACGGCGAGCGGGCTCGCCTCCGGCACCGTCATGTGGCAGTGCTGGTCGTTGAGGCCGGTGACGACATGGCCGGGCCCGATCTCGCGGATATCGCAGACGCCGGCGCCGGGGCCGGGGCGCAGCCATTTGAGCGGCACCGGCAATCCCGCGTCGTAGGAGACGTCGCGCTTGCCCATGGTGAGGATCGCCTTAAGGGGCTCGGGCCGCGACTGGACATAGGCCCAGACCTCGAAGGCGGGGACGAGGCCGGGACCCAACGCCTCCAGCTCCGGCGCGCGTTCGCGCAGCTGGGCATAGGCCTCGCGGTACATTCTCGAATCATGGGTGAGATAGCAGCCGCTGCGCGTCACCAGCAGGAAATCGCGCGCGAGCCCCGCGCCGCGGAAGCGGTCGACGACGAGGTCGTAGAAAGCCGAGCCGCCGGCGCTGAGGATGATCGGCCCGTCGGCGAAGAGGCGGTCGCGCTCGCAGGCGACCGCGATCTCGATGAGGAAGTCGAGGAAGCGCGCGACCGCCCGCGCATCCTCGGCGGGGGAATCGCTATGGATGAGGCCCTCGAAGCCTTCGACCCCGCGCAGGGCGAGGGCTGGCCCCGCCGCCTTGACCGCGCGCGCCACCGCGAGCGCCGCGGCAAGATCGCGGCAGCCGGTGCGCCCGCCCGCCATGCCGCCTTCGAGGAGGAGCTGGAGCGGGCGGCCCGGCTGCGCCTCGCGCGCCGCCGCGGCAAGGCGCTCGACATTCGCGGTCGAATCGACGAGGCAGTAGAAATCGAACGCCGGGTCCTGCTTCAGCGCTTCCAGCACATAACCGATCGCCTGCCGGCCGACGAGCTGGTTGGCGAGGACGACGCGGCGCACGCCGAAATCGCGGCAGACGCGAAGCTGCTGCACCGTCGCGACGGTCATCGCCCAGGCGCCGTCGGCGAGCTGCTGCCGGAAGAGCTGCGGGCTCATCGTCGTCTTGCCGTGCGGCGCGATCACCGCGCCCGAGCGCTCGAGGAAGCCGCGCATCCAGCGCGCATTCTGCTGCAGTGCCGAGCGCCGCAGCAGCGCCAGCGGCAGCGGCAGGTCCTCGCGCAGCACGTTCCATTTCTTCTTGCCGATGGCGCCGAGCGGGAAGCCGGTGGCGCCGCTCGGAATGCCTTTGACGCGGCCGTCGAGCTCGAAGGCCTCGATTTCCGGCATGCTCATCGCGCCTCTCCCTCGTGCTCCCACCAGGCGCCGTCGACGACTAGACCGCGCGGCGCCAGCTTCTGCCGCCCCGGCAAGGGCTCGCCCAGCACATCGCGGTAAGTGAACTCGCCTTCCTCGACGGCGATGACCGTCGCATCGCCGGGGCTCCCCGGCTTCAGGCTGCCGAGCTCCGGATGCCCGATCGCCGCGGCGGGCGCGACGGTCGCGCAGCGGATGACCGCGCCGAGATCCATGCCGAGACAGATGAATTTCGACATCGTGTGCAGGAGGTCGAAGGCCGGGCCCTCGATGCTGAGGGCATGGACATCGGAGCTGATGACGTCGGGCAGGAAGCCGGCATCGAGCATGGCGCGCGCCGTGCCGAAGCCGAAGGAGCCGCCGCCATGGCCGATATCGAAGACGACGCCGCGCTCGCGTGCCTCCAGCACCTCCTCGCGGACGCCGCCGCCCGGCTTCGCCGGCGCGTTCGGAAAGGGGCGGAAGCAATGCGTCAGCACGTCGCCCTTGCGCAGGCGCGAGAGCACATCCTTGCGGCTCGGCGGTGGAAAATCGAGATGCGCCATGACCGGCAGCCCGCAGGCCTCTGCGACTTCGAGCGCCATATCGAGCGGTTGGATGCCGGAATCGGCGCTGGCATGGCGCCCCACCCGCACCTTGATGCCGAGGATGAGGTCGCGATGCGCCTCGGCGACGCGCCGGCATTCGCGCAGATCGAGGAGCCGCAGATCGCCGCACTCGCCGACCATGACCGAGGAGGAGAAGGCGAAGATGCCGGGAAAGGAGATGTTGAGATAGGCCAGGATGCGGACTGACGACGGCTCGATGACGTGCCGCCGGAAGCCATGGAAATTGCCGGGCCCGGCGCTGCCGGCATCGATGAAGGTGGTGGTGCCGCTGCGCCGGGCCAGCGCCGCCGCGTCGATGCCGAGCGAGGTCCCGCCCCAATAGACATGGGTGTGGAGGTCGATGAGGCCTGGAGTGACGATGTGGCCTCTCGCATCCCGCACGATTGCGCCCGCGGCCGGCCGAAGATCGGTTCCGACGCCGACAACGCGGCCATCGGAGAAGGCGACATCGGCGATCCGGTCGATCCCCTGGCTCGGATCGATGACGCGGCCGCCTTTGAGGACGAGATCGGTCATTCAGAAGGGTCCTTCCGGCAGAAAGAATTGCAGAAATCGCTCATCCGCCGCACTCCGCCCAGAGGAAGGGACGGACGCGCTCTTCGACGAGCTCGACGCCGAGCCCCGGCCGGTCCGGAATGGCGAGCTCGCCGCCTTTGATCTCCAGCTCCGGCGGGCGATCGACCACCGCGAAATGCTCCGGGACGCGATAGGGGTAGACTTCCTGAATGAGGAAATTGGTCACCGCGGCATCGAGCTGCAGCGTCGCCGCCGTCGCCACCGGCGAGGCGCAGAGATGCGGCGCCACGCGCATGTTGTAGGCTTCGGCCATGGCCGCGATCTTCTTCGCCTCCATGATGCCGCCGGTATTGCCGATATCCGGCTGCAAGATGTCGGCCGCCTGGCGCTCCAGCACGGGTCGGAAGCCGTAGCGGGTGTAGAGCCGCTCGCCGACCGCGATCGGGATGGCGACGCTCTCCGAGACCTTCTTCAGCGCTGCGACGTCGAAGGGATCGACCGGCTCCTCGAAGAAGAGGATGTCGTATTCCTCGAAGCGCCGCCCGAGGCCGATGATGGCGTCGGTCGTCAGCTCGGCGCTCATATCGGTCATGATGGCGATGCCGGGCCCCACCGCCTCGCGCACCGCCTTGACGCGCGCCACCGCGAGCTCGATCGCCTCGCGCGGCAGGCTGCGGCGCTCGACATGAGCAATCTTGCCATGGGGCCCGCCGAGGACGGTGGCCAGAGGATAGAGCTTCAAGGCGGTGTAGCCATCGGCCACCACCTTCTCGGCGGCCCGGGCCAGCTCGCGCGTATCCTTGGCGCGGAACGACCAGCCATTGGCGTAGAGCCGGACGCGGTCGCGGCACTTGCCGCCGAGGAGCTCGTAGACAGGCAGCCCCAAGGCCTTTCCCTTGATGTCCCAGAGCGCCTGCTCGATGGCGCCGATCCCGGCGAAGACGATGGGACCGCCGCCTTTCGCCCAGAAGCTGTGGTCGTACAGGCGGCTCCACAGCGCCTCGATGCGGAACGGATCCTCGCCGAGGACGATCTCCTCGACCAGATCCTTGATCATCCCGGCGGCGGCGGTGGCCCCCGAGCCATAGGCGAGCGATGCGTCGCCCAATCCGCTCACCCCGCCATCGGTGAGGAGCTGCACGATGACAGGCCGGCGCCCGTCGATGCTCAAGAGGTAGATCCGCGCACCGACGATCTTCACCGGCTTCGTCACTCCCTTCGCCTCGCCAGCGCACGGATGCGCGGCTCGTTGCTCGCGACTATAGGCGGCCCGCAGGCGGCCTCCAACAGGTCAGCGCGCGTCCCTCCCCCGCTGCCCCGCATTGCGCTTGTCTCGCGGGCCGGTTTTGTATTTGATATACCAAATTCCAAACACGAACGGCCGCCGGCACGATGACCGAGCGGGCGCTCCGGGCCCACGCGCATTTGACAGGGGAAGAAACGTGACCAAGGGACACAACCAGCACGCCTCGCCATTGTCGGACATCGCGATTTCACAGGCGGCGTCCATGCGCCCGATCGTCGATGTGGCGCGGGAGAAGCTGGGGATCGGGGCGGCGCAGCTCAGTCCCTACGGGCACTACAAGGCGAAGGTTTCGCTGGATTACGTGAAGTCGCTCGCGAGCCGGCCCGACGGCAAGCTGATTCTCGTCTCGGCCATCACGCCGACGCCGGCCGGCGAAGGCAAGACGACGACGACGGTGGGGCTCGGCGACGCCTTGAACCACATCGGCAAGAAGGCGGCGATCTGCCTGCGGGAACCGTCGATGGGCCCCTGCTTCGGCATGAAGGGCGGGGCCGCGGGCGGCGGCTACGCGCAGGTCGTGCCGATGGAAGACATCAATCTGCACTTCACCGGCGACTTCCACGCGATCGGGGCGGCCAACAACCTGCTCGCGGCCCTCATCGACAATCACATCTATTGGGGCAACGCGCTCGGCCTCGATCAACGGCGGATCACCTGGCGCCGCGCGCTCGACATGAACGACCGGGCGTTGAGGCAAATCGTCAATTCGCTGGGCGGCGTTGCCAACGGCTTTCCGCGCGAGGACGGCTTCGACATCGTCGTCGCCTCGGAGGTCATGGCGATCTTCTGCCTGGCGGAGAATCTCGACGATCTGCAGCGCCGGCTCGGCAATATCATCGTGGGCCAGACGCGCGACAGGAAGCCGGTGCGCGCCGGCGAGCTCCAGGCGGCGGGGGCAATGACGGCGCTCCTCAAAGACGCCCTCGCCCCCAACCTCGTGCAAACCCTCGAGGGCAATCCCGCCTTCATCCATGGCGGGCCCTTCGCCAACATCGCCCATGGCTGCAATTCGGTGATCGCGACCAAGACGGCGCTGAAGCTCGCCGATTACGTCGTGACGGAAGCCGGCTTCGGCGCCGATCTCGGAGCCGAGAAGTTCCTCGACATCAAATGCCGCAAGGCCGGGCTGCGGCCCGCCTGTGTCGTGCTGGTGGCGACGGTGCGCGCGCTCAAGATGCATGGCGGCGTCGCCAAGGACGCCTTGAAGACCGAGAATGTCGAGGCGGTGCGGCGCGGCTTCAGCAATCTCGAGCGCCATATCGAGAACGTCCAGAGCTTCGGCCTGCCCGTGGTGGTGTCGATCAACCGCTTCAGCGCCGATACGGATGCGGAAGTTGCGCTCGTCAAGGAGCTGTGCGCGCGTCATGGCGTGCAGGCCGTGCTCGCCGACCATTGGGCGCGCGGCGGCGAGGGTGCGGCCGATTTGGCGCGCGCCGTCGTCGAGACCGCCGATAGCGGCAAGGCCGATCTGAAGCTGCTCTACCCCGATGAGATGCCGCTCTGGGACAAGGTGCGGACGATCGCGCAAAAGCTTTATCGCGCCAGCGACATCACCGCCGACAAGAGCGTCAGGGACCGCTTCGCGGAGCTGCAGGAGAAGGGGTTCGGCCATTTCCCGGTCTGCATCGCCAAGACGCAGTACAGCTTCTCGACCGATGCGAACCAGAAGGGTGCGCCCTCGGGGCACGTCATTCCGGTGCGCGAGCTGCGCCTTTCGGCCGGCGCCGAATTCGTGGTGGCCATCTGCGGCGAGATCCTGACGATGCCGGGCCTGCCGCGCGTTCCCGCCGCCAACCATATCGAGGTCACCCGGGACGGCAAGATCGCCGGCCTCTTCTGACCCGCTGGGAGGACGGGCGAGCGCGACGGGCTTAACGGCTCCGAAACCGCTCGACGCTATCCTCGTCGGCATGGAGAAGGACGAGCTCGGCCGCCGTGAGCGGCTGATCAGGCTGCATCTCGCGCTGCTCGCCATCGCCGCTGCCCTCTGCGTCATGGCGGCGAGCCGGCATGCGCCGCCGCGCGACACCGCGGCGGCGGCGAGCGCGCCGGCATCCTTCACGCAGGCGGAAATCCGGCCGGCGCCGCGCTCTGCGGGCCCGACCATCAACTGGGGCGGGCAAAGGCGTTAGCCGATAGACCTCGCCTATTGCAGCGACAATTGCACGCCGCAACGGCTCGCGACGGCGCGCGCCCCCTCATCGGTGGCGAGATCGGCGCTGCGGCTCAGAATGCAGTGTGCGACCAGCGAAGCCGGGTCCTTCGCCTTCTCTTCGCATGCGCGCTCGATCAGCGCTTCCCCCGTCACCGACAGGTCCGGGATCATGTTGTCGCTGAGGCACGCCGCCAGCCGCGCCTCGGATGCGGGCTCGACGCGATGGCGCAGGCGTATCCAGGTAAAGCCGATAAGGCCGAGCGCGCTCGCGACGACGATCGCGATGCCGACACTCATCAAGAGAAACTGCCAGAGCGGCGAACGGCTCGGCACCGCCGCACGCGCCTGCTGCCGCCGGCTCATCGTTGCCGGCCCGTCATTTGAAGGTGAAGCCGCCGAATATGGGCGGAAGGGTCATCGGCGGTTCGATGAAGCTCGGCGTCGGCGATGAGTTTGCTGCGGCGCCGCTCGAACCGGCGGTATCGGGCGGCGACATGCCGGCAAGCGCAGGCTCGACGGCAGCAGGAGAGGGCTTGGCGGCCGCGCGCGTCTTTTCCGCGGCCTCGGGCGCCGCCGTATCACGGTCGCTCGTCGATGGCTCTGCGCCGGAGACGGTTGCCGCTTCCTTCTCCTTCTCGTCGGCCTTGCCCTTTTCGGACTTCTCGGCCTTTCCCTTGTCGGCCGTGCTTTTGTCGCCGCCCGCGGCTTGGCGCTGCAGCACCGCCTCGCGTTCGGCGGCCCGCTTCATGCGATCGATCGTGTCGAGCCGTTTGCTGAGATCGCCCCACAAGCGATTGTCGGTGAAGACGACGCTCATCTGGTTCAACACCACGGTCAGCGTATCGAGATGCAGCGTGCTCACCCCGTTCGTCCATACATAGGTGATGTCCGCCAGATCCGGCCCGAAGCTCGTTGGCACGGCGCTCACTTCGAGCGAGGGCGCATTGCCGAAGGCGCGGTAGAAGAGCGCGATGAGCTGATCGCCGCGGCTGTTGCCGAGAGCGAAGGTGATCTGGGCCAGCGCATGCTCGGCGGTGCCCGGCAGGCGGTAGAACAGAAAGAGCGGCGTCACCTGCTCGCCGAAATACTCCATCGGGGCGGCGACAAGCCCCTGCTTGCCATATTCCGGGCCCGGAATGAAATAGCCGCATTTGATGACGTCGGCTTCCACCATGGCAGAGGTGAGGCGCAGCGCGTCGAGCCCGGCCGCCGTCGGATCGTTCGAGCATTCGATGCGCGCCAGCGCGCGCATCCGGGCGTCGGGATGCGGCAGCGAGCGGAACCGGGAAAGGGTCATTCCCAAGGGGATGTCGCGAACGGCGTAAGGCGGGGTCGCCGCCGCCGCCGGCATCGCCGGCAAGGCCGAGAACGAGAAAAGGACAAGCAGAACACAGAGTCCGCGGCGCGTCATCACATGGCTCGGGTTCACGGCTGCCCGCCGGGGTCGGGGGTGCCGAGAATAGCACATCGCCGGATGGCAGCGGTTAAGCGCGGCGCTCTGACGCTGCGATGACGGGAGGTCCTCAAGCCGCGACGCCGATGCGGCCGACAAAGGGCAGCTTCAGCGCCGGATGCAGAAAGTCGAGGCCGACGACGAGGCCGAGGAGGTTCAGCTCGATGCCCTCGCGCGGGCCGATGGTGATGCCGAGGAGGCCGAGCAGCGAAAGCTGGAAGCCGCTGCCGGTCGGGGCGCGCGCAGCGAATTCGCCCGGCGGCAGATAGTCCTTGCCAATGGCCGTCGGCGGCAGATCGACATGCATCTCCGGCAGCGCTCGCGCCAGATAGGCGGTGAAGGTGTTGCTGTTCGGCCCCGGCCACAGCCGGTATTCGGCAGGGAATGGATAGCTGCGAATGGCCTCGCGCAGGCGCTCGATGAGCCGATCGACATCATCGCCGCGCTTCTCGGCGAGGAGAACCGGCGGATTGCCCGCCCAATAGCCGTCGGGCGCGCGCGTGCTCTCGCGCACCGCCGGCGCGCCGGCATCGACGCCCCAGCCGACCACCTCGTAACGGAAATAGCGGGCGGCGCCGCGCGGCTTGAAGACCACCCAGCTATGCACGCCGAAGATGCCGCGCCAGCCCCATGTACGCGCCGCATAGAACTGGATGATCGGCTCGGGGCTCGCTGCCGGATCCGGGGCGAGGCCCGCGCTGTCCCAGCGCGCGAGGCGCCAATGCGGCGGTTGGTCGCTTGCCCAGATCGCGCCGATTCGCCAGAGCAGCGGCAAGAGCAGGCAGCAGATGGCGAGGAGCGCCGACCACCGCCACCAATCCCAGCCGCTCGCGTATCGGACGAACCATGCCGCGCGATCGAGGATCATTGCGCGAGCATAGCGGCGCGGGGATGAGGGGCGCGAGCGAAAACGCAAGGACAAGCCTGCAGCGGCCGCGCCACCTCCTTTTGGCCACATTCTTTTTCGCGATAGTCACGATCTTTTTTGCGATTGTCACGATGCTGCCGCACACCATGTTGATAATCGCGCCCGACGCGATGTTCCGCGGCGATCGGCGCGGTGAACCGACACCCGGAATCGGCGGCCTGCCGTTTGAGCGGGCGGGGAGGCGTGGTGATGACGGGCGGCATCCTGTGGGCGGTCGTGATCGTCGGCGCGTTCGTCGCCGAGGAGACCGGGCGGGCGGCCTTGCGCGAATGGGCCGCGCGGCGAAAGGCGATCAAACGCGGGCGGACGCTCACCGCCAAATACGGCATCCCCTGGCGGTGACCCAAAGCGCGGATCGGTCCTCGCCTCGGCTCCGACACGACGAAAAATCAGTAGCCGAGGGCAGGGTCGACGACGTTGAGAAGCTTGCGGCCGGCGCGGTAGCGCCCGAGGTTGTCGAGAAAGAGATCGAGGGCGCGCGCCGCATAGGCGCTGGCGTCGTCGACGGCGCAATGCGGGCTCATGACGAGGTTGGGCGCACGCCACAGCGGCGAGGACGCCGGCAGCGGCTCCTCGGGATAGACGTCGAGGACAGCGCCCGACAGCTCTCCCTTCGTCAATTTCTCGGCCAGCGCGTCATTGTCGATGACGGGACCGCGCCCGAGATTGACGATCCCGGCATGGCGCGGCAAGAGGTCGAGCTCGGTCTTGCCGATCATGCCGCGCGTCGCCGGGGTGAGCGGCGCCGTCACGAGGACGAAATCCACCTTCGGCAGCAGCTTGTGCAGGTCCTTCGGCGCGTAGACACGCTCGTAGAGCCGATCCGGGCGTGCCGTCCGGCCCAATCCCAGCACGCGCATGCCGAAGCGCTTGGCGAGCTTTGCCGCGGCGCTGCCGATCGCGCCGACGCCGACCATCAGCACGGTCTTGCCGGCGATCGGCGTGGCGAAGGCCTGGTCCCACCGCGCCAACGGCTTGTTGGTGACGAAATGCGGTACGCGATGGTTCAGCATCAGCAAGGCCGTCATCGCATATTCGCCGCCTTTCGGCCCGTGGACGCCGCTCGCATTGGTGAGGACGACGCCGGGCGGAATATGGGGCACGACCTTCTCGACCCCGGCGCTCGTCGATTGCACCCATTTGAGGCGCGGCGCGCGGGCGGCGAGCCCGGTCATGTTGAAACCGCCGGCGAGCAGGATCTCCGCTTCGGCAAGATTGGCGTCGCGCTCCTCCGGCTCCGTGCCGAAGGTGAGCACGATCCCCTTGGCGACGCCCGGATGCCGTTTCGCCGCGGCGCGGAACTTCTCCTCGGTCACGTGATAGACGGGGGCGGAGTTCGCGTTGTTGACGACGTGGATGCGCAGCCGCGCACCTCCCCTTCCCGATTTTGCCATGGCCTGCCAATCCCTCGCCCTGCCTGGTTGATCGCGGCGCGTCTTTCTTGCATTCGGCGAGGGTCCTGTAAAGCAGCCTGCCGTTGCCGTTGACGCCGAGGCCATTGCCGCCCCAAGCTGGCGCCGACGGGGCCTCTCGCCCGCGTGAAAGGATGCATCCGATGACGGCCATCCACCTGCAAGGCGACACGAGCGCAGCCTCCGCCATCCCGCCTATCGTCAATCCCGCAGCCGGCGTCGCCTATCTCGACGGCGCCTTCGTTCCAATCGAGGAGGCCAAGATATCGGTCCTCGATTTCGGCTTCACCCGCTCGGACGTCACCTACGACGTGGCGCATGTATGGAACGGGCGCTTCTTCCGCCTCGACGCCCATCTCGATCGCTTCTTCGCCTCGATGGCGGCGCTGCGGCTGAAGCCCGCCGAGGACCGGGTCGAGATGCGGCGGATCCTCATCGACTGCGTGCGCCGCACGGGGCTCCGCGAGGCCTATGTCGCCATGGTCTGCACCCGCGGCCGCCCGCCTGCCGGCAGCCGCGACATGCGCCTTTGCCGCAACCAGTTCATCGCCTACGCCCTGCCCTTCATTTGGCTGGCGACGCCGGAGAAGCAGGAGCGCGGCATCCATGCGACGATCGGCTCCTTCGCCCGCATCCCAGCGCGCTCGGTCGATCCGCGGGTCAAGAACTATCACTGGCTCGACATGGTGAAGAGCCAGCAGGAGGCCTATGACCGCGGCGCCGATGTGGCGATCCTGCTCGACCTCGAGGGCAATGTCGCCGAGGGACCCGGCTTCAACGTCTTCGCGGTGAGCGCCGGCGCGGTCGCGACGCCCGATGCCGGCATGCTGGAAGGAATAACCCGCCGTTCCGTCCTCGAACTCTGCCGCAGCCTCGGCATTCCGGCGAGCGAGCGCAAGCTCAGCGCCGAGGAGCTGCGCCAGGCCGACGAGATCTTCCTCTCCTCGACGGCGGGCGGCGTCATCCCGGTGACGCGGCTCGACGGCCGCATTCTCGGCAACGACGCGCCGGGCGCGCTGACGATGCGCCTGCGCGAAGCCTACTGGCGGCGGCACGAGACCGATCCCGAGGCGGTCGCCGTGCCCTATGACGACTGACGCGAGGACGGAGGCGATGAACGTGGCGGCGGAACGAGTGCAGGCGGCGGCGGCGCTCGGCGCCGAGCGGCAGGCGCGCATCGACCTGGCCGCGGCGCATCGGCTCGCGGTTCGGCACGGCTTCCATGAGGGGATCTGCAACCACTTCACGATGGCCGTCCCGGGATCGCGCGACCGCTTCTACGTCATCCCCTACGGCCTGCACTGGTCGGAGGTCTCGGCGGCGAGCTTTCTCACCGTCACCTATGATGGCGAGATCGTCGCCGGCGAGGGCGAGGTCGAGCGCTCGGCCTTCTGCATTCATGCCCCCCTCCACCGCCTGCGGCCCGATGCGGCGGTCGTCCTCCACACGCACATGCCCTTTGCGAGCGCGCTCGCGCGCCTCGAAGATCCGCAGCTTCAGATGATCGGCCAGACCGAAGCGAAGATGGCGGCCTTTCTCGCCTATGACGACGCCTATGCCGGCCTTGCCGAGGATCCGAGCGAAGGCGAACGCCTCGCCGCGGCCATGGCGCCCGACAAGACCATCCTTCTCATGGCGGGACATGGCGTCATCGTCACCGGCGCCAATGTCGCCGAGGCCTATGACCGGCTCTATTACCTCGAACGCGCCTGTCAGGTGCAGCTTTATGCGCTCTGGACCGGGCGCAAGCTGAAGCCGCTGACGCCGGCGGTTCTCGAGAAGACCTTGCGGCAATTCGCGAGGACGAAGGCGCTCGGCAACAAGCCGGCGCCGTGCGAGATCCATTTCGCCGCTTTGAAGCGCCTGCTCGACCGGAGCGAGCCCGACTACGCCCTCTGAGGAAGACGCCATGCGCCATCCCCTCGCCACGATCCGCGAAACGCTCTTCACCTCCGTCCTCTCGGATACGCTCGACGCGGCCGGCCATCGCCATCAAGCGATGCGGCCGACCATCCGGCCCCTCGACGAGGAGAAGGTGCTGCTCGGGCGGGCGCGCACCGGCTATTACATGGAGGTCTTCCATGTCGAGCCGGGCGAGAACCCCTACAGTCTCGAAATTCAGCTCATCGACGATCTGAAAGCGGACGAGGTGGCGGTGCTGGGCTGCGGCTATTCTGGCCGCATCGCGCCATGGGGCGAGCTGCTGTCGACCGCCGCCGCCGCGCGCGGCGCCGCCGGCTGCGTCACCGACGGGCTCGTCCGCGACGTGCGCGCCATTCGCAAGATGGGCTTTCCGGTCTTCCACGGCGGCATCGGTCCGCTCGATTCCAAAGGCCGCGGCAAGGTCATGGCGATCGATGTACCCATCGAATGCGGCGGCGTCCGCGTCGCGCCGGGCGACCTTCTCTTCGGCGATGCCGACGGCGTCGTCGTCATTCCGCGCGCGATCGAGGACGAGATCATCGCCGCCGCCCTTGCCAAAGTGACGGGCGAGAACCAGACCCGCGAGGCGCTGCGGCGGGGCGAGAAGCTCGCCGATGTGTTCGCGCGCTTCGGCATCCTCTGAATTCTCCTTACCCGTCTTTGCCCTTTATCAATTCGCCGTTCCGCGTCACACTTCCGCGAAAGCAGGCTTTTCGGAAGGCAGAAGATCGCACACCTTGCAAGCCGTCAAACTCAGGGAGGACCATGATGAGATCCAGGAACATGCTCGCCGTCTGCGGCCTCGCGGCGGCGGCCTTTCTCGCCCAGATCGGCGCGAGCTCGGCGCAGACCGAGGTCAAGAGCCCGACCCTCGACGCGGTGAAGAAGCGCGGCCAGCTCATCTGCGGCATCGATACGGGCATTCCGGGTTACGCCTACCAGGATTCCTCGGGCAAGTGGCAGGGGCTCGACGTGGCGCTCTGCCGTGCCATCGCCGCGGCGGTGCTTGGCGATCCCGAGAAGGTGAAATATATCGGCACGACCTCGAAGGTCCGCTTCTCGGTGCTGCAATCGGGCGAGATCGACGTGCTGATCCGCGATTCCGAGCTGACGCTCACCCGCGCCGGCCAGCTCGGCCTCGAAGAGGTGACGCCGAATTTCTACACCGGCCAGACGATCATGGTGCGCAAGAGCCTCGGCGTGCAGCATGTGAAGGATCTGAACGGCGCCACGATTTGTCTGCTCACCGGCACGACCCTCGAAACGAACATCGCCGATTACAATCGCGCCAACAACATCAAGATCGGAACGCTGCTTTTCGACAAGCCCGAAGAGGCCTTCGCCGCCGCCGAATCCGGACGCTGCGACGGCTATACCGATGACGGCGGCAGCGTCGCCGCGGCGCGTTCGACGATGAAGAAGCCGGATGATTGGATCTTCCTGCCCGAGACGCTCTCGCGGCAGCCGCTCGGGCCGCATACGCGCCAGGGCGACGACCGGTGGACGAACATCGTCCGCTGGTCGCATTTCGCCATGCTGGAAGCCGAGGAGCTCGGCATCACCAAGGCCAATGTCGACGAGGTGAGGAAGGCCTCGACCGATCCGCAGGTGAAGAAGTTCCTCGGCCTCGAAGGCGATCTCGGCAAGGGGATCGGCCTCGACAACGATTTCGCCTACAAGATCGTGAAGGCGGTCGGCAATTACGGCGAGGTCTACGAGGCGACCTTCGGCTCGAAGGGCCTGGGCCTGCCGCGCGGGCTCAACAACCTCTACAATAAGGGCGGGCTGATGTACCCCTACTCCTGGTACTGATGGAACGCCCGATCGACTGACATGGTAAGGCGGCCGTCACCGCGCGCCTATGCAGGCCAATGGCTTCTCCTGCTGGCCGCGGCGGCGGTCGCTTGGTACATCGTCTCGAACGCCGGCGACAACCTCGCGCGGCGCAACATGTCCTTCGGCTTCGGCTTTCTGTGGGACGTCTCGAACTTCGACATTCCCTTCCGCCTGGTGCCGTGGTCGGAGGCCGACACCTACGGGCGGGCCCTCCTCGTCTCCTTCCTCAACACCATCGCCGTCGCCGCCTGCGGCATCGTCGCGGCGACCCTGCTCGGCCTCTTCATCGGCATCATGCGGCTCTCGGCCAACTGGCTCGTCCGCAACATCGCCCTCTCCTTCGTCGAGTTCATCCGCAACACGCCGCAGCTCATCCAGATCGTGTTCTGGTACTTCGCCGTGCTGCAGACGCTGCCCTCGCCGCGCCAGAGCATCGTGCTGCCGGCGGGAATGCTGCTGAACATCCGCGGCGCCTATCTGCCGAACGCAGTGATGACGCCCCATGGCGGGCTTCTTTCGGGCCTTGCCCTTCTGGCGCTCGCGGCGACGCCCTTCCTCTGGCGCGTCCGCGTCGGCGCGCGGCGAGTCGGCGCCAACGCGCTCTTCCTGCCGGTCCTGGCGCTGGCGCTCTTCGCGGCCGGCGTCGATCACATCGACTGGCCGACGCTGAAGGGCTTCAACATCCGCGGCGGGACGCAGGTGCCGCCCGAATTCGTGGCGCTCTGGCTTGGCCTTTCGATCTATGCCGCCGCCTTCATCGCCGAGATCGTCCGCGGCTCGATCGAAGCCATCTCGAAGGGCCAGTCGGAAGCGGCGCAAGCCCTCGGCCTCAAGACCGGGCAGCGGCTCTTCCTCATCATCCTGCCGCAGGCCCTGCGCATCATGGTGCCGCAGCTCACCAGCCAATATCTGAATATCATCAAGAGCAGCACGCTCGGCGCCGTCGTCGCCTATCCCGAGGTGATGCAGATCTTCGCCGGCACGGTGATGAACCAGGCCGGCAAGGAGATCGAGACGATCATCATCGTCATGGCCATCTTCCTCGCCATCAACCTGCTCACCTCGGCCTTCATGAACTGGTACAACCGGCGGGTCGCGCTGGTGGAGCGTTGATCCATGCCACCGCGCCAGCCCGCGCTCATCGAAGGCGAAATGCTGGAGCCGGCGCCCGGCATGCAGCCGCCGCTCGCCGTCGAGACCCCGTCCGGGGCGCGGCCGCTCGTGCCGCCGCGCCCAGCGCGCGGAGGCGGCGCCGGGATCGTCGGCTGGCTGCGACTCAACCTCTTCGGCTCGGTCGGCAACACGGCGCTCACTCTTCTCGTCCTCGGCTTTTTGGCGCTGATCCTGCCCCCCTTCATCCGTTGGGCCGTGACCGACGCCACGATCGGCGGCACCGCGCGCTCGGCCTGCACCGGCGACGGCGCCTGCTGGACTTTCATCCGCATGCGACTGCCGACGTTTTTCTACGGGCACTACCCGTTCTCGGAATGGTGGCGGGTCGATCTCGCGGCCGTGCTTCTCGGCGTCTTCAGCGCGCCAGTCATGCGCGACCGGACGCGGCATCGGGGGCTCTGGCTCGTCCTGCTGCTGACCCTGTTCCCGCTGCTCGCCGGCATCCTTCTCGCCGGCGGCCTGCCCGGCCTGCCCCCTGTCGACACCAATCTCTGGGGCGGGCTGATGCTTGACATCATCATCGCCTTCGTAACGGTGGCGGGATCGCTACCGCTCGGCATTCTCCTCGCGCTCGGCCGCCGCTCGCAATTGCCGATCGTCCGCCTGCTCGCCGTCGGCTTCATCGAGCTCTGGCGCGGCGTGCCGCTGCTCACCGTCCTTTTCATGTCCGCCGTGCTGGTGCCGCTTTTCCTGCCGAACGGCGTCAGCGTCGACCGCCTCATCCGCGCGCTCATCGCGCTCGTCCTCTTCAATGCCGCCTATATGGCGGAGACGGTGCGCGGCGGCCTCCAGGGCGTCGCGGCCGGGCAGGAAGAGGCGGCCTATTCGGTGGGCCTGCGCTGGTGGCAGGTCCAGCTCTTCGTCGTCCTGCCGCAGGCGCTGCGCTATGTCGTGCCCGGTCTCGTCAACAACATCGTCGACCTCTTCAAGGACACGACGCTCGTGACCATCGTCGGCCTCTTCGACTTGCTGGGCGCGGTCAGCCAGGCGCTCAAGGACCCGGCCTGGCTCGGCTTTGCCAAAGAGGGCTACGTCTTCTCGATGCTGGTCTTCTTCGTCTGCTGCTTTGCCATGTCGAGCTATGGCCGGCGCTTCGAGAAGCGGCTGCGGCGCCATCACTCCGGATAGCGGCCCGATCGTAGTAAACGGTTTGTTAACATTTGCCAATGAACTATTAAATCGTTACGCTTGGCCGGCCTGCGCAAATGACATGCAACCAACGGCGTCCGGCGCGAGCAGCACGCACGCGCTCTGGCCGCGCGGCCGAGCGGTGCGTCGGGGGGATCTTGATGGTCGGCCGTCATGCGGGCCTTGTTCGATCCATCTGAGCGCCGGCCGCTGCACGCATTGAGGCGCCGCCTCGGGCTGAAGCACGCCGTCGTCGCCTTTTCCGCCGTCTTGATTCTGGCCTTCGCCGGCATTCTGGCGCAATCCTCGCTGCGCGCTCACCGCCAGATCGTCGGCGATGCCGAGGCGCGTGCGGGCAACCTGCTTCGCTCGGCCCAGCAGAACACGATGCGCACGCTTCTTTCCGTCGATGCGATGCTCGGCGACATCGAGCAGGCGCTCGCGACGACTTATCGCGATGCGCCGATCGACGGCGCCGAAATCCGGCAGCTTCTGCACCGGATGGATGCGCGGCTGACGCCCGTCCAGGACCTTCTCATCCTCGACGATGCCGGGCGGCCGGTCGCAGGCAGCGGGCTGTCGAGCGGCAGACTGGCCGATCTTTCTCGAAGCGATTTTCTCGATAGCATGAAGGACAGCGGCAGCGCGCTCCATCTCAGCCGGCCGCGGCGGTGGAGGCCCGGCGACAGTCCCTTCCTCTTCATGAGCCGCCGCCTGTCGCTGCCCGGCGGATTCCACGGCGTCCTCGCCGCGGCGGTCCCGGTCCAATCCTTCGCCGACGCGTTCGCGGCGGCCGCGCCCGATAACGGCTACCGCATCGCGCTGCGCTTTCTCGACGGCACTCCGGTCGCGAGCGAGCCCCCGGCGGATGCGGCGCCGTCGGCGGTGGCGCCGGTATCCGGCGACGGCGAGATCGTCCGGTCGCGCGCGATTGCCGGCCAGCCGCTCATCGTTTCGGTGACCGTCGACATGGCGCAGCTCCTGCGCCGCTGGCATCGTGAGCGGCGCGACTATCTCGTCCTCAGCGCCCTCATCGCCTTCACGATCGGCAGCCTCACCTGGCTTTTGGTTGGCCTCCTCGAACGGCGGCAGCAGCACCTCCAGGAGCTGCGCCGGAACGAGGCGAAGTTGGTCCAGCAATCGGCGCTGCTGCAGAGCACCCTCGAACATATGGGCGAGGGCCTCAGCGTCTTCGATCGCAACCATCGCCTGCTCGCCTGGAACGACCGCTTCGTCGCGATGCTCGACTTGCCTTCGGGCGTCGGGCACGGCACGCGCTTCGAGGACATTCTGCGCCTGCAGGCCGTGCGCGGCGATTTCGGCCCGGTCGACATCGAGAGCGAGGTGCGGGAGCGAATCGAGCGCGTGCGGACGGAGCTGGCCGAGACCTCGGAGCGGACGACGCTCAGCGGCCGCGTCATCGAGACGCGGCGCCGGCGCATGCCCTCGGGCGGCTTCGTCACCGTCTATTCCGACGTGACCGAGCGCCGCCGCGTCGAGCAGGAGATGATCGACGCTCGCAACCAGGCGGAGATCGCCAATCGCAGCAAGGGCGAGTTCCTCGCCAATATGAGCCACGAGCTGCGCACGCCCTTGAACGCCATCATCGGCTTCTCGGATATCTTGCAGAACGAGAAGTTCGGCCCGGTCGGCAACAAGAAATATCTCGAATACGCGCACGACATCCACAATAGCGGCGTGCACCTGCTCGACCTCATCAGCGACGTTCTGGACATGTCGAAGATCGAGGCGGGCAAGCTCGAACTCTACGAGGAAGAGGTCGTGATCGCCGATCTGGTGACCGCCTGTCTCTCGATGGTGCGCGAGCGCGCGCGCGAACGCGGCATCCGTATCGCCGCCGATCTCGGCCCGCAATCCATTCGCCTTTGGGCGGATCAGCGCGCGATGAAGCAGATCCTCCTCAACATCCTCTCGAACGCGGTGAAATTCTCGCGCGACGGCAGCGCCGTCACCATCACCGCGGGGCACGGCACCGATGGCGGCGCGATCATCAGCGTCGCCGATGCCGGCATCGGCATGACCGAGGAGCAGATCGAGCGTGCCCGCCAGCCCTTCGGCCAGGCAGGACCGGCGACGACGCGGAGCTATGGCGGGACCGGCCTCGGCCTGCCGATCACGCAGCGCCTCGTCGAGCTGCATGGCGGCGTGCTCCGGATCGAGAGCCGGCCCGGCGAAGGAACAACGGTTTCCGTCATGCTGCCGCCGTCGCGCAGCCTCGGCTCGATGAAGCAGACGGCCTGACGGCGCCGTCCGGCGCCGTGATCAGAAGAAGCCGGGACCGGCGGCGCGGCGCAGGGCTTCGCCGCATTCGCGGCCGAGCCGCGCCGCATCGGCGGCGGGCGCATAATTTTCCGTCTCGTGCGCTTTCTTTCCGTCCGGGCTCACGATCAGCCCGCGCAGTCTGACCTCCTCCCCGGCAACCTCGGCGAGCGCCGCGATCGGGGTCTTGCAGGAGCCGTCGAGCGCCGCCAGAAAGGCCCGCTCGGCCGTGATCGCGACCGTGGTTTCGGCATGGTCGAGCGGCTCGAGGAGGCGCCGCACCCGCTGATCGGCGGCGCGGATTTCGACTCCGATCGCGCCCTGCGCGACCGCCGGCAGCATGTCTTCGACCGAGAGAATCTCGGTGATCGCCGCCGTCTCGCCGAGCCGCTGCAAGCCCGCGAGCGCGAGGAGCGTCGCATCGCATTTGCCGGCGGCGAGCTTGCGCAGCCGCGTGCCGGCATTGCCGCGCAGCGGCACGATGCGCAGGTCGGGACGGCGGCGGAGAAGCTGCGCCTGGCGGCGCAGCGAGGCGGTGCCGATGACGGCGCCCTGCGGCAGCGCCGCAAGGGTGGCGGCGCTCGGGCAGAGGAAGGCGTCGCGCGGGTCGTCGCGCGGCAAGAGGCAGGCGATCTCGAGTCTCTCCGGCAGCCGCGTCGCCACGTCCTTCATGGAGTGGACGGCAAGGTCGATGGCGCCCGCCAGCAGCGCCTCCTCGATCTCCTTGGTGAAGAGCCCCTTGCCGCCGATCTCGGCGAGGCGGCGGTCCTGCACCTTGTCGCCAGTCGTGCGGATGATGACGGTCTCGAGGGCGCCCGGCGCCGCGAGCTCGGGATGCGCCGCGGCAAGGCGGTCGCGGACGAGCCCGGCCTGCACCAGCGCCATCGGGCTGCCGCGCGTTCCGATGCGCAGAAGAGGGGAAGAGGTGGCCATGGGTTGCGGCGCATCCTATCGGCCGGCCTCCGAAATGCAACATGGCGCGCGCCGGGCTCGGAGCCTCGCCGCGTCCCCCTTGCCGCGCTCTTCGTGCTGCGTGCTGCGCCCTATGGTGCGCCGGGCCGCCCCGGCGCTATGCTGCGCACCCGGATATCGACGCGGAGGGTGCGATGGACGAGCAGAGACCCGCTCTCGAACCGTGGCAATGGCCGGAAGAACAGTGGCGCAAGATCGTCGGGCATGTGCGCGCCGGCCAGCCCTACCGGCCCAAGGCCTGGAAGGACGGCGCCCGCTGCGCCGTCGCGCTCTCCTTCGACAGCGACCACGAGACGAACGAGCTGCGCGATGGCGGCAAGTCGATCGGCCGCCTGTGCTGGGGCCAGTACGGCAACCGCGTCGGCGTGCCGCGCATCGAGAAGTTGCTCGCGAAGTACGACGTCAAGGCGACCTTCTACGTGCCCGCCGTCGCCGCCCTCCTCTACCCGGACGAGCAGCGGCGCCTCGTCAAGGAGGGCCACGAGATCGGCATTCACGGCTGGATCCACGAGCTGAATTCCGTGCTTCCCTATGAGGCCGAGCGCGACCTCATGATGCGCGCCGCCGACACGCTGGAGCGGATCACCGGCACGAGGCCCGTTGGCCTGCGGACGCCCTCCTGGGATTTCAGCCCCAATACGCTCGCCATCGAGAAGGAGCTGGGGCTCCTCTACGATTCCTCGCTGATGTCGGACGAGGATTGCTACGAGCTGCTCCTCGACGGCAAGCCGACCGGCATCGTCGAGCTGCCCGTCGAATGGGTGCGCGACGATGCCGTCTATTTCATGATGCACCGCTTCTCCTCGCTCCGCCCCTATACGCCGCCGCACGATGTCGTCGAGATCTTCCGCCGCGAGTTCGACGCGGCCTATGAGGAGGGCGGCATCTTCCAGCTCACGATGCACCCGCACATCATCGGCTACCGCTCACGCATCTGGATCGTCGAGGAGCTGATCCGCCATGCGCGCGCCCGGCCGGACGTCTGGTTCGCGACTCATGCCGAGGTCGCGGCCTGGGCGAAGGCGCATTCGGCATGATCCAAGCTCTCAGCTGTAAGTCGTCAGCTTTCAGCAGGGCGGCTGATCGCTGAGAGCTGAGAGCTGAGAGCTGAAAGCTGAAAGCTCAACCTATGACGCGAACGCAATTCCTCCTTATCCTCGGCGTCGCGCTCGGCGCGATCGGCGGCGCCGGCTCGGCGCGCGCCGACGTCATCGATGGCGACTGGTGCTCCCTCGACGGCCGCCAATTCTCGATCAAGGGCCCGCAGATCGTGACCCCCGCCGGCACCCGCACCGAGGGCGATTACAGCCGCCACTATTTCACCTATGTCGTGCCGCCCGGCGAGAAGGAGGCGGGCGCCACGGTCTCGATGACGCTCGTCAACGAGAACACCGTCCATCTCCGCCGGGGCGATGCCGGTGGCAGCGGCTCCAGCGCCGCCTCCGGCGCCGTCGAAGTCTGGAAGCGCTGCTCGGCGGCTGTGAGCTGAGGGCGGAACCGGGCGAGAGCGATCGGGACCGCATTGACGCTGGTTTGCCGATCCACTTCGACGTTCGGGCGACATGCGCGTCGCCCGCGTATATTATCCGCGGGGTTCAACCCACGGACGGATAATCTATGCGGGTTCTATTGGCCATCGCCGCTTTGGCGCTCCTTGCGGGCTGCGCAGTCCCGTACCGACCGCTCCCATCCGAGCAAGCGAACCGGTCTATTCAAAACTCAGACTCGTTCTCGGCACCGGCGACGGACGTGGCGTCGGAACCTTAACTGCATTCAACACGGTGAATATCTATCTTCGGCTATTCGATTCCGGCGGCAAGCTCGGGATCTGCGGCTATTACGTCATGCCCGATTCCTTCGCCGACCGGGATCGCAGCTTATTCCCGTCCTGGATAAATGCCGCCGAAATCTACAGCGACGAAACTAGGCTCGCGCCGGCGAGCTTCCTCTACAACCGCTCGCCGAAAGCCAACGAATTCGACGCCGAGGCAAGCTGCATCGAGACTCAAATCCCCTATCGCCCCGAGCTTTCACCACGACGCATAAGGCTCCGCGGCCATGTTGTCCGTGACGTGATCTGACGGGGCGCCCCTACTCCACCGTGACGCTTTTCGCCAGATTCCGCGGCTGGTCGACATCGGTGCCCTTCAGCACGGCGATGTGATAGGCGAGGAGCTGGATCGGGATGGCGTAGAGGATGGGGGCGACGAAGGGGTCGCAAGGCGGGATCGGGATGCCGAAATGGAGCCGCTCGCCCATAGTCGCGAGGCCCTTCTCGTCGGAGATCATCACCACCTTGCCGCCACGCGCCATCACCTCCTGCACGTTGGAGGCCGTCTTCTCGAAGAGGTCGTCGGGCGGCGCGAGGACGATGATCGGCACCTTCTCGTCGATGAGGGCGATGGGGCCGTGCTTCATCTCGCCGGCGGCGTAGCCTTCGGCGTGGATGTAGGAAATCTCCTTCAGCTTCAGCGCCCCTTCGAGCGCCAGCGGATAGGCGGTGCCGCGCCCCAGATAGAGGACGTCGCGCGCCTCGAGGAGGGCGGCGGCGATCGCCTGGATCTTCTCGTCGTGGTTCAAGACCTCGCTGGCGCGCGAGGGGATCTCGGTCAAGGCGGATGAGAGCTTCGCCTCCCGCGCCGCATCGATGCTGCCGCGCGCCTTGGCGACGGCGATGGCGAAGCAGGCCAGCACGACGAGCTGCGTCGTGAAGGCCTTGGTCGAGGCGACGCCGATCTCCGGCCCCGCCCGCGTCGGCAGAATGATGTCGGCCTCGCGCGCCATCGTGCTTTCCGGCTGGTTGACGACGACGGCGATGTGCTGCTTCTGCGTGCGGCAATAGCGCAGCGCCGCCAGCGTGTCGGCGGTCTCGCCCGATTGCGAGATGAAGAGGGCGAGGCCGCCCTCCGGCATCTCGGGGGCGCGGTAGCGGAATTCCGAGGCGATGTCGGCCTCGACCGGAACGCGCGCGATCCGCTCCAGCCAGTATTTGGCGATCATGCCGGAATGGAAGGAGGTGCCGCAGGCGATGATGGTGATGCGGCTCACCGTCGCGACGTCGAAGGGCAGCGCGCCGAGATGGACGCTGCGCGTCGTCGGGTTGAAGAGCGCATGCAGCGTGTCGCCGATCACCGCCGGCTGCTCGAAGATCTCCTTCTGCATGAAATGGCGGTGATTGCCCTTGCCGATGAGGGCGCCGGAGACGGCGGTCTCGCGCACGACGCGCTCGACCTTGCGGTCGGCGGCGTCATAGACCGTGACGCCCGTGCCGTTGAGGACCGCCCAGTCGCCCTCTTCGAGATAGGCGATGCGGCGCGTCAGCGGCGCCAGGGCGAGGGCATCGGAGCCGATGAACATCTCGCCATCGCCATAGCCGACGGCGAGCGGGCTGCCGCGCCGGGCGCAGATGAGGAGGTCGTGGTGGCCGGCGAAGAGAAAGGCGAGGCCGAAGGCGCCTTCGAGGCGGTGCAGCGTCTTGCCGACCGCCTCCTTCGGCGACAGCCCCTCATCGAGGTAGCGCGTCACCATGATGGCGACGGCCTCGGTATCGGTCTGGGTCTGGAAGCCGTAGCCGAGCTCGCTCAGCTCGCGGCGCAGCTCCTGGAAATTCTCGATGATGCCGTTGTGGACGACGGCGACGCGCGGCGTCGCGATGGGATGGGCGTTGGTCTCGTTCGGGACGCCATGCGTCGCCCAGCGCGTATGGCCGATGCCGATCGTGCCCTGCACCGGCTTCTCCTCGAGGCGGGCGACGAGGTTGTCGAGCTTGCCCTCGGCGCGGCGGCGCTCGATCTTGCCGTCGATCAGCGTCGCGATCCCCGCCGAATCATAGCCGCGGTATTCGAGACGGCGCAGCCCGTCGACGAGGAGCGGCGCCACCTCGCCCTTGCCGATGATTCCGATGATGCCGCACATCAGCCCTGCCCTCTCTTCTGCCTCGCCTCTTTGGCGGCCGTCTTCTCCTTGCGGATCGCCGCGGCGCGGCCGGGTTTTTCCACCTGCCGCCCGCGGCCGAGCGCCAGAGCGTCGGCAGCGACGTCGCGGGTGATGGCGCTGCCCGCCGCGATATAGGCGCCGGCCCCGACCGTCACCGGCGCGACGAGGACCGTGTTGGAGCCGATGAAGGCGCCCTCGCCGATGCGCGTCAGCTCCTTGGTGAAGCCGTCGTAATTGCAGGTGATGGTGCCGGCGCCGATATTGGATTTCGCGCCGATTTCGGCATCGCCGATATAGGAGAGGTGATTGGCCTTGGCGCCGCGCCCGATCTTCGCCTTCTTCACCTCGACGAAATTGCCGATATGCGCGTCCTCGCCGATCTCGGCGCCGGGCCGCAGCCGCGCGAAGGGGCCGACGATGGCGCCGGCGGCGATGCGCGCGCCGGTGAAATGGCAGAAGGAGAGGATCTGGGCGCGGTCCTCGATCACCACATCGGGGCCGCAATAGACGAAGGGGCCGATGGTGACGTCGCGCCCGATCCGCGTATCGGCGCTGAGAAACACGGTCTCCGGCGCGGTCAAGGTCGCCCCGCCGGCCATCGCGGCGGCGCGCAGGCGCCGCTGCATGATGGCTTCGGCGGCAGCGAGGTCGGCGCGCGAGTTGATGCCGGCGAGCTCGTCGACGGGCGCCTCGACGACGCGGCAGGGCAGGCCCTGCCGCCGCGCGATCGCGACGATGTCGGTGAGGTAGTATTCGCCCTTGGCGTTGTCGTTGCCGATCGCTCCGACGAGCGCGCGGACATGGCCCGCATCGATCGCCATGACGCCGGAATTGCAGAGGCCGATGCGGCGCTGCTCGGCATCGGCGTCCTTGGCCTCGACGATGGCTTCGAGAACGCCGCTCGCGCTCAAGACGAGGCGGCCGTATTCGGCGGGGTCACCGGGGCGCATGCCGAGCACGACCGCGGCCGCGGCCGGCGCCCGGCGCCGTTCTTCGAGCAGCGCTTCGAGCGTCGCCGTCGTGATGAGCGGCGTGTCGCCGAAGAGGACGAGGACATCCGCGACGGCTTGCGCCGCGAGGAGATCGTCGATCGCGGCGAGCCCGCTCTTCGCGGCATCGCCCGTCCCGAGCGGCGCCGCTTGAATGGCGGTGCCGGCCGGGGCCACCGCTGCGGCCACGGCATCCATGCCGGGCGCCAGCACGACGACCGTGCGCTCGGGCGCCAGCGGCGCCAGCGCCGCCAGGACATGCTGCACGAGCGGCCGATTCGCCAGGGCGTGCATCACCTTCGGCACGTCCGACTTCATCCGCGTCCCCTTCCCCGCGGCCAGGACGATCGCGGCAAATCTCCGAGAGTTCATGGCTCCTTCGTCGGTGCTTCCCATCGCATCGCGGATCGATGATAAGGGCTGCGCCTCATGCGCGCTCTCGAACCGCATCGGGCGCGCCGAACCTCGCACGAGCCCAACCCTTGATCCAAATCAAAGATTGTTAAAAATCATGAAACGGAACGCGCTCGTCTTCGATCTCGATGGCACGCTCGTCGACAGCGCCGCCGGTCTGCAGGCGGCGCTCAACCTGACGCTGCGCGAGATCGGATGCCCGCCGCTCGCGCTCGCCGCGGTGCGCGGCATGATCGGCGATGGCGTGCCGATGCTCGTGCGCCGCGGCCTTGCCGCGAGCGGCGCGCCGGAAGCCGCGTTCCCCGACCGCCTCGCGCGCTTTCTCGCGATCTACGAGGCCGATCCGGCCTCGGGAACGCGGCCTTATCCCGGCGTCGCGGACGTGCTGGCGGCGCTCCGCGCCGAGGGCCGACGCCTTGCGATCTGCACCAACAAGCCGCAGCGGGCGACGAGAGCCTTGCTGGAGGCGCTGGACCTCGATCGCGTCTTTACGGCGATCCTCGGCGGCGATGCCGTCGCCTTCCGCAAGCCCGACCCGCGCCACATCCTGGCGACGCTGGCGGCGCTCGGGGCCGCTCCCGGCGATGCTGTGATGATCGGCGACAACGAGCACGACGCCGCGGCGGCGAAGGCGGCCGGCATCCCCGTCATTCTCGCCCGCTACGGCTATGCGCGCGTGCCGTTGCAAACGCTCGGCGCCGACGCCGAGATCGACGCCTTCGCCGACCTGCCGCAGGCGCTCGCGGCGCTCGAATCCGGCGCTCCGGAGCCGCCGCCATCGCCTTGACAGTGCCGCGCCCCTCTTTCTATATGGCGCAAGGATCGGAAATGGGCGCTTAGCTCAGCGGGAGAGCACACCCTTCACACGGGTGGGGTCGTAGGTTCAATCCCTACAGCGCCCACCATTTCCGAGCCGCCCGTTCAGATCGAACCGCCGCGCCGCTCACCAGATTTTAACCATTTTCCTTAACCATGGCTCCGGGTGCGTGTTGCGGTCGGACGGAGCCTCGGGGCATGAGCGCGCTGGTGAAGGTCTTGGTGGGGCCGGTGGTCGCCAGGGATGGCGGTTTCGCGTTCGACACCTTCAGCCCGACCGAGGGGCTGAAGCGCGGCTTTCCCTATCGCCGCATCGATCAGGCCAATTACGACCGCAAGGCGACGCTGCACGGCTTCCACCTGCCGCTCGGCTTCGTCATGATGGCCTGCGAGACGGCCGCAGATTTCGCCAAGCGCTGCGAGGATCTGATGCGCGGCGAAGGCCACGCCGCTTTCGGACTGGCGGTCTGAGCGTCGCCGCACGGCGCATAGCCGGCGCGAAAAGCGCGCCGTGCATTAAACTTTTGTTACTCTTGGCACGCTTTGCGTTTCCGCGCCCTATCACAGGGTAGAGCGCCCGATGCGCTCATTCGAGGAGAACGCAGATGAGAGCGAAGGCAAAACTCGTTCTGGCCCTGTTGCCGCTCCTTGCCGGGCTGTTGTCGGGCTGCGTCGTCTACGAGACCGGTCCCGGCTGGCATCATCCGCATTATTGGGATTACCGCTGATGCGGCGGGCCCTCAGCGCCCGCAAAGCAGCGGCGCCGTGCCGGCGGGAGCCGCCGCTGGATGAGATCCTGGCCGATCCCATGGCGCGTCTCTTGATGCGGCGCGACGGCGTCGATGAGGCCGGGCTGCGCCGGTTTCTGGCCGAGCTCTCCCGCCGCTTGCGGCGCGAGTGCGAGCCGGCGCGGCCGACCGCCTGAGCTTCCATAGCCTTCGGCCGCCAATCGCGTTCGACCGCGCCGCGATTGGGTGCTAGCCTCGCCGCCTTCGAGACAGCGGAGGGCGGCCATGCTCGATACCGAGCTCACGACGCGCATCATGAAGGCGGTCGATTCCGGCTTCGACGACCAAACCGCGCTTACGGCGGAGCTCGTCAAATTCCCATCGGTGCGCGGCGCCGAGCACACCGCCCAGGATTTCGTCGCGGCGGCGATGCGCGAGCGCGGCCTCGCCGTCGACCGCTGGCGCATCGACATCGACGCCATCCGCCACATGCCCGGCTTCTCGCCCGTGCATATCGGCTACGACAACGCCTTCAACGTCGTCGGCAGCCACCGGCCCGCCACGGCCAAAGGCCGCTCGCTCATTCTCAATGGCCATATCGACGTCGTGCCGGTGGGGCCGCTCGACATGTGGACGACGCCGCCTTTCGAGCCGCGCATCGAAGGCGGCTGGTTCTATGGGCGCGGCGGCGGCGACATGAAGGCGGGACTCGCCGCCTGCCTTGCCAGCCTCGACGCGCTGAAGCGCCTCGGCTACCGCCCGGCGGCCGATGTCGTGGTGCAATCCGTCGTCGAGGAGGAGTGCACCGGCAACGGCGCCCTCGCCTGCCTGCAGCGCGGCTACCGAGCGGAGGCCGTCCTCATTCCCGAGCCGATGTGGAACCAGCTCATCCGCGCCCAGGTCGGCGTCCTCTGGTTCCAGGTGCATGTGCGCGGCGTTCCCGTGCATGTCCGCGAGGCGCGCGCCGGAGCCAATGCGATCGAAGCGGCTTACGGCCTCATGGAGGCGCTGCATGGGCTCGAAGAGCGCTGGAATGCGCGGCGCAGCGACTACCCGCCCTACGGCGCGGTCGAGCATCCCATCAACCTCAATATCGGCAAGATCGCCGGCGGCGACTGGCCTTCGAGCGTCCCCGCCTGGTGCGTCTTCGACGTGCGCGTCGCCATCTATCCGGGCCAGGCGATCGCCGAGGCCAAATCCGAGATCGAGGCCACGATCCGCGACGCGGCGCGCGCCAACCGCTTCCTCGCCAACAACCCGCCCGAGATCGTCTATCACGGCTTCGAAGCGGAGGGGTATGTGCTGCGCGGCGCCGAGGCGCCGGAGAAGGTGCTGCGAGAGGCGCACCGCGCCGCTTTCGGAACGCCGCTTCAGGACATCGCCACCACCGGCACGACGGATGCGCGCTTCTTCGGCCTCTACGCCGACACGCCCGCCCTCGTCTATGGCCCCAACGCCGATGCGATCCACGGCTTCGATGAGCGCGTCGAGCTCGATTCGGTCCGCCGATGCACGCAGGCGATGGCGCTCTACATCGCCGAATGGTGCGGGCTCGAGAAGGTGTGACCTCCCATGCAGATCGTCTACTCGCCCGCCCATGAGAAGCACGCGCCGAAGACCTTCATCCGGCGCGGCGCGGTGGTGGCGAATCCCGAGGCGCCGGCGCGCGCCGCTGCCCTCCTCGCCGCCGTCCGCGATGCCGGCCACCGTATCCTCGCCCCCGACGATTTCGGCGCCGCGCCGCGCGCTGCGGTCCATACGACGGCGTATCTCGACTTCCTCGCGACGATTCACGCGCGGCTGCAGGCGATGCCGGAGGCCGCCGCCGAGGTCGTGCCGAACGTCCATCCAGGGCGCCTGATGTCGCGCCGGCCCGCTGGCCCGACAGGGCTCGTCGGCTGGCACATGGCCGATACCGCCTGCCCCATCGGGGCCGGAACATGGGAGGCGGCGGTCGCCGCCGCCCATGCCGCAACGCATGCGGCGGCGCTCGTGCTCGAGGGCGCGCCCGTCGCCTACGCCCTCTGCCGACCGCCCGGCCACCACGCCTTCGCCGATATGGCGGGCGGCTTCTGCTACCTCAACAATGTGGCGATCGCAGCGCAATATCTGCGGCGGAAGCTGAGCCGGCTCGCCATCCTCGATATCGACGTCCATCACGGCAACGGCACGCAGGGCATCTTCTACGAGCGCGGCGACGTGTTCTTCGCCTCGCTGCACGCTGATCCGAGCGATTACTACCCCTTTTATGCCGGCTACGCCGACGAGCGGGGAGCGGGGGCCGGCGCAGGCTGCAACCTCAACCTGCCGCTGGCGCCGGGAAGCGGCGATGGCGCGGTGCTGGCTGCGCTCGATGAGGCGCTGCGGTCGATCGGCGCCTTCCATCCGGAAGCGGTTCTCGTCTCGCTCGGCTTTGATGCCTCGGAGATGGATCCGCTCGGCGTCCTCAAAGTGACGACCCAAGGCTTCGCCGAGGCGGCACGGCGGATCGCGGCCTTGTCCCTCCCCACCGTGCTCGTCCAGGAAGGCGGCTACATGAGCGCCATCCTCGGCCAGAACCTCGCAGCCTTTCTTGCCGCCTTCGAGGAGAAACGGCGCTGATCGAAGCGCGCTCGCGCCGGAACCAAAGCTGCGCCGCCCCGTTGATGAACCGCGCGTCCGCTCGCCTTTGAGGCGGGTCCGCCGCGCGCTCGTTCGGATCATGACAACGCCAATGGACATCGCCAGCCCCTTCGAGGCGTGCCGCTTCTGCGGCGGCAGCCTTCACAGTGTCGTCGACCTCGGCATGTCGCCGCTCTGCGAGAGCTTCCTCACAGCGCCGCAGCTCGACCGGATGGAGCCCTTCTATCCGCTGCATCTGCGCGTCTGCGGCGATTGCTTCCTCGCGCAGCTTCCCAAATACGTCGCGCCGCAGGAGATCTTCGGCGAATACGCCTATTTCTCCTCCTATTCCGACGCCTGGCTCGCGCATGCCCGCGATTATGTCGGAATGATCACGGAGCGGCTGCGCCTCGACCGCACGAGCCAGGTCGTCGAGCTCGCCAGCAATGACGGCTACCTCCTGCAATACTTCGTGAAGCGCGGCATTCCGGCACTCGGCATCGACCCTGCCGCCAATGTCGCGGCGGCGGCCCGCGCCCGCGGCGTCGAGACGATCGTCGATTTTTTCGGCGCAAGCCTTGCCGAGCGCCTGCGCCGGCAAGGCCGCAGCGCCGATCTCGTGATCGCCAACAACGTGCTGGCCCAAGTCCCCGACCTCAACGATTTCGTCGCCGGCATCGCCATGCTGCTGAAGCCGCAGGGAGTGGCGACCGTCGAGTTTCCGCATCTGATGCGGCTCATCGCGGAGAACCAGTTCGACACAATCTATCACGAGCATTTCTCGTATTTCTCGCTCTCGACGGCGCAGCGCATCTTCGCGCGGCACGGCCTCGGCCTCTTCGATGTCGAGGAGCTCTGGAGCCATGGCGGCTCGCTCCGCCTCTATCTCGCGCCCAAGGGCTCCAATCACGCGGCGCGTGCGAGCGTCGCCGCGCTCATCGAGCGCGAGAGAGCGGCGGGTCTGCGCGATCTTGCGGCCTATCGCGCCTTCGCCGAGCGCGTCGCCGAGACGAAGCGGAGGCTCCTCGACCTTCTCATCGCAGCGCGCAGGAGCGGCAAGCGCATCGCCGGCTACGGCGCGCCGGGCAAGGGCAACACGCTCCTCAATTATTGCGGCATCCGCACCGATTTCCTCGACTACACGGTCGACCGCAACCCCTACAAGCACGGCAAATTCCTGCCGGGAACGCATATTCCGATCTTCCCGCCGGAGCGGATCGCCGAGACCAAGCCCGATTACGTCCTCGTCCTGCCCTGGAATTTGAAGGACGAGATCCTGCGGCAGCTCGCCTATATTCGCGACTGGGGCGGACGGTTCATCCTTCCGATCCCCAGCCCCGCGGTCCTGTCGTGAGCTGAAGACGGTGCGCGAGCTGCGCCTTGCCGATGCGCCGCGCCCGCTGCGCCTTCTCTGCCTCGGGGCGCACCCCGACGACATCGAGATCGGCTGCGCCGGCACGATCGCCCGGCTCGTCGCCGCCGAACCCGCGTTCGCCCTGCGCTGGGTCGTCTTCTCCGGCGACGCCGCACGGGCCGAGGAAGCGCGGTCGAGCGCGGCGGAGCTGCTGGCGGCGCTGGACGACAAGCACATCGCGGTGAAGGACTTTCGCGACGGCTTCTTCCCCTATGACGGCGCCCGGCTGAAAGAGGAATTCGAGCGCCTCAAGGGCGAATTCGACCCGACGCTCATTCTGACGCACGCCGCCGAGGACGCGCATCAGGATCATCGTCTCGTCGCCGAGCTTACGCGCCACACCTTCCGCGACCACCTCATCCTCGAATACGAGGTGCCGAAGCAGGATGGCGATTTCGGCAACCCCAACCTCTTCGTCGCCCTCAGCGACGCGCAGGCGCGCGCCAAGGCGGCGATGCTGCTGCGCCATTTCCCGAGCCAGCGTGCCCGGCGCTGGTTCCGGGAAGAGACATTCCTCGCCTTGATGCGCCTGCGCGGCGCCTTCTGCGGGGCGGCGAGCGGCTTCGCCGAGGGCTTCTTCTGCCGCCGCGCCTTGCTCTCTTTATAACCTATGACTTGTTATTGACAGGTTATTTTCGGCTATGGCGTTATTGCCGCGCCGGCGGCCGGGCGCTTCGCGCGACGCTTTCGGCGGAACGCGCGACTTGCGACGATCTTCGCGGCCCACTAAGGTGATTGTCATGACAAGCTCCGGATAGGCCGATCGCGACGTGACGATGCCGGGCAGGCACCGTCGCCGCCAGCCGCCGAAGGGCAAGGAAGCGATCGCCGGGATAACGATCGTCACTGGAGAGGGAGGTCTTGACCATGTTTCGCTATCGGAGTTTGCGCCCCTGGACCTATGGGGCGCTGGCCGTCGCGGCGCTCGCCGCGGCGCCTATCGCAGATGCCAAGGAGACCAAAGGGCCGGTCACCGACGACATCGGCGTCATCGTCATCCCGAAGGGCGCGCCTATTCAGATCGGCGGCTACTGGGTCCTCTCTGGCGCCGACACCGCTCTTGGCACCGATCAGAAGCGCGCGGTCGAGATCGCGATCAAGGATATCGGCGGCAAGCTCGTCGGCCATCCGATCAAGTTCAACGCCGAGGATTCGCTGTGCAACGCCGAAGGCGGCCAGACCGCCGCGACGAAGCTGGCGGCCAATCCCAACACCGTCATCGTCATCGGGCCGTCCTGCTCGAGCGAGGCGACGCCGGGCGCTCCCATTCTGTGGAAGGCCGGGATCACCAGCATCGGCACCTCGCCGACGGCGCCCGCCCTCACGGCGCCCGACCGCAAGCCGGAATACAACGGCTTCGTGCGCACGGTCTACAGCGACATCGACCAGGGCGCGAACGACGCCAAATACGTCTACGAGGTGCTGAAGGCGAAGAAGATCGTCACCGTCCATGACGGCAGCCCCTACGCCCAGCAGCTCGCGACCGTGATGGCCGCCAACTTCAAGAAGCTGGGCGGCACGGTGCTCTCGGCCGAGGCGGTGGCGCCGACCGATGTCGACATGCATCCGCTCCTCACCCGCGTCGCGACCGAAAAGCCGGACGTGCTCTACTTCCCGATCTTCGTCGCCGCGGCCGGTCAGATCATCCGCCAGGCGGCCGACATTCCCGGCCTCAAGGGCGTGCGGCTCCTCGGCAGCTCGGCGCTGATGGCGCCCGATCTCATCGAGGCGGCGCGAGACGCCGTCGTCGGCTTCCGCTTCACCTATCCCGACGTCTCGCCCGAGGCGCAGGGCAAGGGCTATCCGAAGTTCGTCGAAGAGTACAAGAAGATGTTCGGCGAGGGGCCGATCGCCGGCTACCACGCCAACGCCTATGACGGCGCCCAGCTCGCCTTCAAGGCGATCGAGAAGGTGGCGAAGACCGACAAGAGCGGCAACACCTATATCGGCAAGAAGGCGCTGCGCGACGCCGTCTTCGCGACGAAGTTCGACGGCATCAGCGGCCCCATCGCCTGCGACAAGTACGGCGAATGCGCCCAGTTCAAGCCGGCCGTCTACGAGTACACGAACGCCGATCCCAAGACCTTCAAGATCGGCGTCAACCCGAAGAAGATTTGGCCGTAAGACGCATCGACAGGACTCCCGGGATGATCGCCGGCCCAAGCCAGGCACCATCCCGGGACCGCTCGCAAAACATCTCCCGCAAGATCAGCCCAACCGTGAAATCGAGAGTGCCCGACAGATGACCGACGTCGTGGCAAGCCGGATCGGCCTACCGAAGCTGAGCTCGCTCGCGCGCTTCACTTTTGTCGACGTCATCCTCTGGGCGCTGCGCCTGGCCGTCGTCATCGTCGTCGTCGGCGGCACCATCGGCACACTGCTCAAGGGCCGATATGCGGCTGCGCAGTGGTTCGACCTCGTCATGTTCGGCCTCACGATCGGCAGCGTCTACGCGCTGATCGCGCTCGGCTACACCATGGTCTACGGCGTCTTGCGCCTCATCAATTTCGCCCACGGCGACATCACGATGACGGGCGCCTTCGCCGGTTATTTCCTGGCCTCGTCCTTCGACCGCTCGGGCCTCCTCGACCGCAGCCCGATCCTCGCCATGGCCGGCATTCTCGCCCTCGCCATCGTCACCTCGACGACGATCGCCGTCCTGACCGAGCGCATCGCCTACCGGCCGTTCCGCCATGTGCGCGGCTTCGCGCCGCTCATCTGCGCGATCGGCGTCTCCTTCTTTCTCGAACAGACCTTCCGCGGCCTCTTCGGTCCCAGCATCCGTTCCTACCCCGATCCCAAATGGCAGCGGGCGGCGATCGACGTGCTCGGCTTCTCCGTCCCGCGCGTCGACATCATCGTCATCGCCCTCGCCGTGGTGGCGATGCTCGTGCTCTATGTCATCATCCAGCGGACCAAGATGGGCACGGCGATGCGCGCCGTCTCGGAAGACACCGACGCCGCGGCAATGATGGGCGTCGATGTCAACAAGGTGGTGGTGTTCACCTTCGCGCTCGGCGGCGCCATGGCCGGCATCGCCGGCGTCTTCTACGCCTTCGTCTTCAAGCAGGTCTATTTCTTCATGGGCTTCACGCCGGGCATCAAGGCCTTCGGCGCGGCCGTCCTCGGCGGCATCGGCAGCGTCCCCGGCGCCATGATCGGCGGCTTCTTCCTTGGCCTCGTCGAATCGGTGGGCCCCGCCCTCTTTCTCGACGGGATCGGCATTCCTGCCCCCTATCAGCTCCGCGACCTCATCGCCTTCACCCTGCTCATCATGGTGCTGATCTTCCGGCCGCACGGGATCTTGGGCGAGCGCATGGCGAAGAAGAGGGCATAGCGATGGCCGTCATCGACGGAGGAAGGGCATGATGGCCGGAGCCGCCGCCCGCCGCGTCGCGGGGAGCCGGAGGGCGCCGCCCTCGCCGCTGCAGCGCGCCGCAGTGACGGGGCTCGTTTTCGGCATTCTCGGCCTCTATCTCGCCATCGTCGGCATCCTCGCGATGATTCACGGGCGGGCCATCATCGTCGGCGTGCTGACGCTGGGGCAAGCCACGCTGGTCGCGATCGGGCTCGGCACTGGCGCCATGATCGTGCGCGGCGACGGCGAGCACGGCGCGTGGTCGTGGTCGACGCTGCTGCGCAGCCTGTTCGCCGGCGCCATCGCCGGCGGCGTCCTGGCGCTCCTCGTCGTCGCGATGGACGCGCTCGATCTCCGCGCCATCTTCATCGCCCTGTCGCCGGCGCTCTTCGAGATGCTCACCTTCGATCTCGGCTTGGCAGGCGGCGTTCTGGTGCTGATCGGCGGCAGCGCCGCCTTGGCGGCGCTGGGCGCGCTCCTCACCCTCGGCCCGCGCGCCTTCCGTCGACATGTGCTCATCGGCTGCATCGCCGTCATCTTCTTCGGCGTCTTCCAGGAGCTCATCCAGATTATGATGCAGTACGGCGATATCATCGGTGCCGTACGCGAGACGATCTACACCTGGGAAGGGCTGACGCCGGAAGGCGCCATTCTCATTTTCGTGATCGCCACCGCCATCAGCCTCCTCGCGGCGCGGCTCCGCGGCGGCGAACGGAGCGATGCCGAGACGCCGCCGGCGCAGCGCCGCAATGCGCGCATCGCGAAGGCGGCGGTCGCGGTGCTGCTGCTCGTGCTCTTCCCGCTCCTCGCCGGGTCCTATATCGGCCAGGTCATGATGCTGGTCGGGCTCTATATCCTGATGGGGATGGGGCTAAACCTCGAAGTGGGCCTCGCCGGCCTCCTCGATCTCGGTTTCGTCGCCTTCTTTGCGGTCGGCGCCTATACGACGGCGCTCCTCACCGCCGACAGCCCGCATGCGCTCGCCGCCTTCACCGCCATTCCGAGCCTCTCCTACTGGGAGGCGATGCCGATCGCGGTCCTCGTCTCGGTCATCGTCGGGGTTCTCTTCGGCATTCCCGTCCTCGGCGTCCGTGGCGACTACCTCGCCGTCGCGACGATGGGGCTCGGCGAGATCGTGCGCGTCATCGTCCAATCCGACGCGGCGGCGCCGCTCCTCGCCGGCGCCCAGGGCATCCTGCAAATTCCGAAGCCTTGGCTCGGCAACATCGAGCTCAGCGATCCCGTCGATCTCTTCTACCTGACGCTGGCCTGCGCGGCGGTGGCCGCCTATTGCGCCTGGCGCCTCGAAAATTCGCGGCTCGGCCGCGCCTGGATGGCGGTGCGCGACGACGAGGACGTGGCGCAGGCGCTCGGCATCAACCTCGTCAAGGTGAAGCTGTTGGCCTATGGGCTCGGCGCCGCCTTCGCCGGTCTCGCCGGCTCGATTTTCGCCGTCATGCTGACCTCGATCTATCCGAGCAGCTTCCAGCTCCTCGTCTCGATCAATGTCCTCGCACTCATCATCGTCGGCGGCATGGGCAGCCTGCCCGGCGTAATCGTCGGCTCCGTCGCGCTCGTCGGGCTGCCGGAACTGCTGCGCGAGTTCGGCGAGTACCGCTATCTTTTCTACGGCGCCGCTCTCATCATCATGATGCGCATCCGCCCGGAGGGGCTGTGGCCATCGGCGACGCGCCGGCGCGAGCTGCGCGCGGCGGCCGAGGGCGCCGATCCGGAGCTTGCCGACCGCGAGATCGCCGCGGCTCCGGCCCTCGCCGGCGTCTCGACGGCCGAACCCCAGCGGCCCGGAGAATAGGCGCCAATGCCGGGCGAACCCATCCTCGCGACCAAGCGGCTGACCATGCGCTTCGGCGGCCTCACGGCCGTCGGCGAGCTCGACCTCGAAGTGCGCGAGCGCTCGATCCACAGCATCATCGGGCCGAATGGCGCCGGCAAGACCACGGTCTTCAACTGCATCATGCAGAATCTGCAGCCGAGCGCCGGGCAGATCTGGTTCCGCGGCGAGCGCGTCGACGGCCTCACTCCAGACCGCGTCGCCGGGCTCGGGATCAGCCGCACCTATCAGAACATCCGGCTGTTCCGCAACATCACGGCGATCGAGAACCTGCTCGTCGGCATGCATCTGCACCTGCGCTCGCATTGGTGGGGTGCGCTGTTCGCCACGAGCTATACCAAGCGCGACGAGGAGCGGGCACAGGAAGACGCCTTGAAGCTCCTGCATTTCGTCGGCCTGCGCGGGCGCGGCGACGTGCTTGCGCGCAATCTTGCCTATGGCGAGCAGCGGCGCCTCGAAATCGGGCGGGCGCTGGCGACGCAGCCGAAGCTGCTGATGCTGGACGAGCCGACCGCGGGCATGAACCCGCGCGAAACTTCCGACATGATGGCGTTCATCCGCAGCGTCCGCGAGGAGTTCGGCATTACCATTCTCCTCATCGAGCACCAGATGCGGGTCGTCATGGGCATGTCGGACACGGTCACCGTGCTCGACCATGGCGTCAAGATCGCCGAGGGCGTGCCGGCGGAGATCCAATCCGACCAGAAGGTCATCGAGGCTTATCTCGGCACGCCGAAAGCGGCGCCGGCGGTGGCGCGCCGTCATGCCGTCGAGCACCTGACCGAAAATCCGGTCGGCGACGGAAGCGCGCCGTGAGGTTCGAGAGCCTTTAGAAAAACGCCATGGCCCTGCTCGAAATCGACGACATCCACGTCTTCTACGACAAAATTGAGGCGCTGAAGGGCGTCTCGATCGCGGTCGATGAAAAGCAGATCGTCACCCTGGTCGGCGCCAATGGCGCCGGCAAGACGACGACCTTGCGCGCGATCAGCGGAATTCTCCATCCGCGCGCTGGCGAGATCCGCCTCGGAGGCGAGAGCCTCGCCGACCTGCCACCGCACGAGATCGCGGGGATGGGGGTCGTGCAGGTGCCGGAGGGGCGGCGCATCTTCGCCCGCCTCACCGTCGATGAAAACCTCCAGATGGGCGCCTTCTCGCGCAACGACCGCCGCGCCATCGCCGAGGACAAGGAGCGCATGCTCGCCCTCTTCCCGCGCCTTAAGGAGCGGCTGAAGCAGGTGGCTGGAACGCTCTCCGGCGGCGAGCAACAGATGGTGGCGACGGCACGCGCGCTGATGGCGCGGCCGCGCATCCTCCTGATGGACGAGCCGAGCATGGGGCTCTCGCCGGTCATGGTCGAGCACGTCTTCGAGACCATCCGCGCCATCAACCAACAGGGCGTCACCATCCTCCTCGTCGAGCAGAACGCGCTGATGGCGCTCGGCATCGCCGATTTCGGCTATGTCATGGAAAGCGGGCGCATCGTCCTCACCGGGCGCGGCCAGGATCTCCTCGAAGACGAGAACGTCCAGCGCGCCTATTTGGGCTGAGCCGCGGAGGAGCCTCCCCCGCGCGAGGCAAGCCCGTACAGGAAATTCAGGACGAGAGCGGCGCCGGTTCGGCCCGTGATGTTCTGGGGGTCGAAGGGCGGCGCGATCTCGACGAGATCGAAGCCGACCGTCTTCGGATGCGCCGCGATGCGACGCAGCGCCTCCTGCACGTCGCGCGCATCGAGGCCGCAGGGGTTGGGTGCCGCCGTGCCCGGCGCCTGCGACTGGTCGATGCTGTCGATATCGACCGAGACATAGATGGCATCGGTGCCCTCGGCGGCGCGCGCGATCGCCTCCTCGATGATCGCCTCCATGCCGCGGCGGCGCACGGCGAGCTGCGGAAAGACGGTGACGCCCATCTCGGCGGCATAGCCGGCGAGCTGCGGCGAGTTGGCGAATTCCGCCATGCCGATCTGCACGAGGTTGCGGCCGCGGAGCGGAGTTCCCGGCAGCTCCTCCAGCGCCTTGCGGAACGGCACGCCGCTCGATTCGGCGCCGAGATGCGCCTTGCGCAGGTCGTGATGCGCGTCGAAATGGATGACGCCGAGGCGCTTGCCCGGCAAGGCGCGCGCGACGCCGTGCAGCAGCGGATGGGCAATCCAGTGATCGCCGCCGATCGTCACCGGAACGATGCCGCGCCGCACGAGAGCAGCGGCAGCGGCGCTGATCCGCTCGAAGGTCGCGCCCATATCGGTCAGCGTCACCTTGACATCGCCGATATCGGCGGCGCGCAAGCCCGTCATGGCGCGCGCCTCGAAGCTGCTGAAGGTGGTGTAGAACATCATCGCCTGGCGCACCGCCTCCGGCCCGTGCCGCGCCCCGGTGCGGACGACGGAGGCGCCATCGAAAGGCACGCCGAGGAGAGCCGCCTCGAGCCCCTCCAGCCGGCCGTCCCAGGCGAGCCAGGAGCCGGCGCGGTGCTCGTCGGGATCGCCTTTCATGCTGTTGACGACGATGCCGGGCGGCGCCAGATCGAGATCGTCCATCGAACCTCCTCTCGGCTCGGCGGGAGCCGGGCTTCAGCATAACCAAGATCGGCGCACGCGGCACAACGGGAATGCGCCGTTGCGGCTGGCCGCGCCGGCCGGAGCCGGGTAAGACTGGCGCAGCTCTTCGAGGCACCCAAATGAACGCTCTCCCGTTGCCGACGCATGACCGCCCAGGGCCGGTTGCCGCGCCTCGGGCATCGGCGCCGCCGCAGCCGGCAAGACCGAGCGCGTCATGAAGGCGGGCACCGCGGCACGAGCGCTCGCCACCGCGGAAGATGGCGGCACCGCGACGCGGCGCATCGGCATTCTCTTGATGGTCCTGACCGGCGCTCTCTATGTCGGCGGCGATGCGACGGCCAAGGTGCTGATGCGGCGCTATCCGGTGGGCGAGGTGGTCTGGGGGCGCTTCGCCTTCCACCTGCTTCTGCTCCTGCCCCTGCTGGCGATGCGCGGCGGTGGATTCCTGCGGACGCAGCGGCCGCGCCTCCAGCTCACGCGCTCGCTGTGCCAGATCGGCTCGACGGTCTTCTTCTTCCTCGCGATCGCTGTCCTGCCGCTGGCGACGGCGACGACCATCGCCTTCGCCCAGCCGCTTCTCATCACCATTCTCTCCGTGCCGATCCTCGGCGAGCGGGTGGGCCCACGACGCTGGGCAGCGGTGGTCGCCGGCTTCGTCGGCGTCGTCGTCATCATCCGCCCCGTGGGCGTCGTCCAATGGGCGGCGCTGCTGCCGCTCGGAACGGCGGCCGCCTCGGCCTTCTACCAGATCGCAACGCGTCTCGTCGCGCGCGCCGATCCCGTGCAGGTCAGCCTCTTCTACACCGCCCTCGGCGGCGCCATCGTCGCCAGCCTCGCGCTCCCCTTCTTCTGGCAGGCGCCCGATCCCAGCGGCTGGGCATTGATGGCGCTCACCGGCACGCTGTCGGGCGCTGGGCATTTCTGCATCATTCACGCCTATCAGCGCGCGCCGGCCTCGGTGCTGGCCCCCTTCACCTTCATGCAGCTTCTGTGGGCGACCGGCCTCGGCTTCGCTCTCTTCGGCGATCTGCCCGACGGCTGGACGCTGCTCGGCGCCCTCATCATCGTTGGCAGCGGGCTCTATGTCTTCTACCGCGAGAGCGTGCTGCGCGGCGAGGCGCGGGCGAGTTGAACCCGCCCGCGGCTCCGCCTCACGCCTTCGCCGCCACGGCCTCGACCTCGACAAGCCATTCGGGCCGCACGAGCCGGCTGACGACGACGAGCGTCGAAGCCGGACGCGCTTCGCCGATGATGCGGTCGCGTGCCTCGCGATAGGCGGCGATGTCTTCTTCGCGGGTGAGGAAGATCGTCACCTTGACGATATCGCCGACATCCATTCCGGCATCGGCGAGGATCGCCTTGATGTTGCGCCAGCAATTCTCGGTCTGCGCCACAATGCCCGTCGGGACCGAACCATCGGGCGCCGTCCCGATCTGTCCGGAAATGTAGAGCCAGCGGGCATTGGGCGGCACTTCGACGGCATGGCTGTAGCGCCCGCTCGGCGCGGCGACGGCGGCGGCGTTTCGCGTGCGGTTCATGGCGGCTCTCCTCCTTCATTGCGGTGGCGGACGGCTCCCGGGCCGACAAGACTTCCTTTATCATCCGCCGCTAGCCTCGCCGCATGCAACCGCAGCTCCTTCGGCGCGGCGCTCTCGCCGGCGCGCTCGTGGCGGCCCTCATCGGCCCGGCGCGAGCCGAGATTCTGCTCTTTACCTCGAAGCAGCCCTATTGGGCCGTCGGCCCGCGCGACAAGGCGCTGAGCCAGGCCTGCTCGCTCGGCCGCTTCAACATCCAGAAGGCGGGGCGCCTCGTCGCCCGCTTCGCCGGCCCGCGAGGCGCCGAGACGCTCAACGTCGCCAAGGGCACCGGCCTCAACCTCTATGATCCTGACCGCCGCGCGAAGCCGACGGAAGATTATTATTTCCGCAATCAGAACTCGACGAGCTGCGAGGTCTTCGTCGGCGGCCGCAAGGCGCTGCCGAGCCGCGCGAACGGAGCGCCGCGTTAACCCGAGCGGTGCGGCTTGTCGTTGACGCAGCGCAGCAGGCGCCAATAGCCGAAGAGATTGCTCGGCCGCGCCTCGCGGACGACAAGGCCGCTCGCCTTGATGAAGGCGTCGAAGGGAAAATCGGCGTGGAAGCCGATCTTGCCGGCAAGCGGCGCCAGGCGCTTCTCGATGAAGCGCATGGGCGCGTTCTCGCTGGTGAAGTGATTGACGATGACGATGGTGCCGCCGGGAATGCAGACGCGGCGCATCTCGGCGGCAAAGCGCGCAGGGTTCGGCACGACCGAGGCGACGTAGAGCGCCAGCACGGCATCGAAGGAATCGTCGGGAAAGCCCAGCTTCTCGGCATCCATCTCGAGCAGGGCCTCGACCTGGCGGAGCCCGCGCCGCTCGACCCGCCGGCGCGCCTTCGCCAGCATCTCGGTCGAAACATCGATGCCGGTGACGCGCGCATCGGCGCGGAAATAGGGCAAGGACAGGCCCGTGCCGACGCCGACCTCGAGAATGCGCTGGCCCGGCCGGTCATTGGCGATCCGCACCGCATCCTTGCGGCCGGGATGGAAGATCGGGCCGAAGACGACATCGTAGGATCCGGAGAACAGCCGATAGGTCTTGAGCGTGTCCTGCAGGTCCATGATGGCTCCTCCTCCGTCGCGGAGATTATCCCGCTTCCTCTCCTATCGGTAACATTTTCGACGCGTGCCTGTCCCGGTCCGGCGGCATTGCAATACCATGCCGGCGACCCTCATGCTCACCCGAGTCGGGGATGACGGAACATGTCGCCGCCGCAAGGCGACGGCGCCCGGACCCACGTCAGAGGAGCGTGACGCGATCCGCTTCCAGGCCCTTCTTGCCGTCGACGACATCGACGCGGACGCGCTGCCCCGGATCGAGGCCGCTCAGTCCGCTGCGCCGCAGGGCCGTCACATGGATGAAGACGTCCTTGCCGCCGCCATCGGGCGAAATGAAGCCATAGCCCTTGTCGGGCTCGAACCATTTGACGGCGCCTTCGAGCGTGGTGGCCGGCCGCGGGGCGCGCCGCTCGCCCGCATCGACGGCGGTCGAATTGTCGATGTTGAGGACGTTGGTGACGAGCGGCCCTTTGGCGCCGTTGCCGACCTCGCAGGTGATCGACGCACCCTCGCGCGCATCGTCGAACCCGGCCTTCCTCAGGATCGCCATCGGCAGGAAGGCGTCAGGCGAGCCGTCGGACATGGTGACGAATCCGAAGCCTTTCGCCGCGTTGAACCATTTGATCTTGGCTTCGACCCGGCGGCCGGGCGGAGCATGCTCGGGCGGTGCAGCGCCCGGTTGACGTTCGAACATGGTGAATCCGGATGAATTGGTGGCGGTGCAGCATAACGTAAAAGTCGGCTGAATGGCCAGAAAAAGCTCGCACCGGTAGTCACCGCCCTCTCCATCCGCGCCGGACGGCTTATTCGGCGAAGGCGACGACTTTTTGCCGCTGCTCGCCGAGGCCGGTGATGGCAAGGCGCATCGTATCGCCGGGCTTGAGAAAGGTCGGCGGCTTCATGCCGAGGCCGACCCCGGCCGGCGTTCCCGTCGGAATGACATCGCCCGGCAGGAGCGTCATGAAATGGCTGATGTAGCTGACAAGATGCGCGACGCCGAAGATCATGTTGGCGGTGGTCCCCTTCTGCATCGCCTTGCCGTTGACCTCGCAGAGGAGTTCGAGCTTCTGCGGGTCCGGCACCTCGTCGGCGGTGACGAGCCAGGGGCCGATCGGGCAGAAGGTGTCGCAGCTCTTGCCCTTCGTCCATTGTCCGCCGCGCTCGATCTGAAATTCGCGCTCGGAGACGTCGTTGACGATGCAATAGCCGGCGACGTGCTTCAGCGCATCGTGGACCGCGACGTAGCGGGTTTCGGCGCCGATGACGACGCCGAGTTCGACTTCCCAATCCCCCTTCTGCGAGCTCTTCGGCAGCATGACGTCGTCATTGGGCCCGTTGATGGCGCTTGTCGCCTTCATGAAGAGGATCGGTTCCTTCGGGATCTGGGCGCCCGTCTCCTTGGCGTGGTCGGTGTAGTTGAGGCCGACGCAGACGAGCTTCGGGATGCGCGCGAGGCAGGGCCCGAGGCGCGGATTGCCGGGGACAAGCGGCAGGCTGCCGGGATCGGTGCGCCGCAGGCGGTCGAGCGCGGCCGGGGCCAGCAGCTCCGGCCCGATATCGGCGACGACGCCGGAAAGGTCGCGGATGCGCCCCGCGCCGTCGAGGAGACCCGGCTTTTCCTGGCCCTTCGGCCCATAGCGCAGCAGCTTCATGTTGGCTCCCTCTCCTGTGATTCCGCTAAAGGCTGAAGCCGCCGTCGATGATATGGACGGCGCCGGTGGTGAAGGCGGATTCGTCGCTGGCGAGATAGACCGCGAGCGCCGCCACCTCTTCGGGCGTCCCGAGGCGGCCCATCGGCTGGCGCTCGATGAAGGCGCGACGCACCGCCTCGGTGCCGCCTTGCGCTGCCATCCGGCCGCCGAGGGACGGCGTGTCGATCGTGCCCGGCGCGATGGCGTTGCAGCGGATGCCGCGCTTGATGAAATCGGCGGCGAGCGCCTTGGAGAGGCCGATCACCGCCGCTTTCGTCGCGCCATAGACGAAGCGGTTCGGAATGCCGCGCACCGAGGAGGCGCCCGAGGCGATGTTGATGATCGAGCCGCCGCGGCCGCTCGCCAGCATCGCCGGCAGGAAGGCGCGGATGGTGCGGTACATGCTCTTGACGTTGAGGTCGAAGGAGAAATCCCAATCGCGCTCGGTCGTCTCGAGGACCGTGCCGTGATGAACATAGCCGGCGCAGTTGAAGAGGATGTCGATGGCGCCGAGCTCCTTGGCGAGCGCATCGACAGCGGCGCCGTCCGTCACGTCGAGGCGGCGCGTTTCGATCCCGGGCGATTGCGCGAGCTCCGGCAGCTTACCGATGTTGATGTCGGTGGCGACGACGGCGGCGCCTTCGCGCGCGAAAGCGAGCGCCGTCGCCCGCCCGATCCCGGCGGCTGCCGCCGTCAGCAGCGCCTTCTTCCCGGCCAGCCTGCCGCTCATGGGAGACCCCCTCGCCTTGCGTCGGCGGCGACCTTGCCACGCCGCGCCGGCGCGGCAAAGCGCAAAAGCGCTGTGTCGACCGATGGCCCGATGAGGCGGCGCACAGTCGCGAGGCCGGGACCCGATCCTCCCGCCTTCGGCGCGCCGGCCTCCTCAAAGATGAGGCGAGAGTTTTCTTTTTTTTACAATTCTTTCGCCAACGAACCTCATTTCATTCGCGAAGAAAGAATTGGAAGCCGCAGAGTCGGCCGCGCCGCCCGGTTCACACGTAGAAGACCTTCTTTTTGGAGGTGCGGGCGATGATGGCGTCGAATTGCGCGCGGTTAGCGCCGCAGCCCGTCACTTTGAGCTCGCCCTTGCCCTTGATCGGCTCGCGCAGCACCTCGATCTCGCCGGCGAAATGCTTCGCCTCCGCCACCGCCTTGACGATCTCGGGCTTGTAGCAGGTGCCGATCAGCACCACCGGCGTCGCCCGGTTGTTCTCGTTCAGCATCGTGTATTGGTACTTGATCTTGCCGCCGCTCGGGACCGCCTTGAGGTTGCTCTGGTTCTTGCTGTCGATGGCTTTCGAATCGATCGGCATCCCTGTCGTCTCCCCTTGCATTCCGAAAGGGAGAGCGCGCCGCGCGAAACGGCTCGCCGCGCCCTCCACGTTAGTGAGGCCGGCGCGGTTCGACAATGGGGTTCGAACACAAGATATTGAGGCCGCGCCTGTAAAAAAAGGCTTTCATCAGGCCGACCACCCCAGATTTGGTGGGTCATGCGGGGCCAGACGGCGCGCCAAGGCGAGGCGGCGGAGACGGTGCGGCCCGGGTCGCGGCGAGACGAGAACATCATGAGAACGAAATTAGCAGACCCGGAACTCGCCCGGCAAGTATTCCCTGGTCGAGGAGCGGACGCGGAGGGGGCTGGCCGAGGCGCCGCGCTCAGCGCGCGTCATTGACGCGCAGGAGATAGCGGTAGGGATCGCTCGTCATGACGGCGCCGCCCGAGACGAGCAGCACCGCGCCCGAGACCCAGGCGGCGGCATCGGAGGCGAAATAGAGCGCGGCGCCGGCGACGTCCTCGGGCTGGCCGACCCGGCGCAAGGGATAGAATTTCGCCCGCTCGCGCCTGTCCTCCGGGGTGGCGAGCCAGGGCGCGGTCAGCGGCGTCTCGACCACCGCCGGGGCGATGGCGTTGACGCGGATCCCGTATTGGCCGAGCTCGATCGCCATGGTCTGGACGATGTTGTTGATCGCCGCCTTGCAGGCGCCGTAGATGCCCTCGCCGCCCGGCGCCGCGTAGAGGCTGTCGATCGAGCTCAAGAAGAGGATCGCTCCGCCGCGCCCGCCCGCGCGCATCGCCCGCGCCGCCGCCTGCGCGCCGAAGACCTGGGCCGTGAGGTTGAGGCGGAGCATCGCGTCCCAGCCCGCCTCCGTCACGTCGAGCCATTCGGCGATGCTGCCCTTCTCGGCCGTGAAGCCGCCGGCGTTGTTGACCCAGACATCGATCCGGCCGAAGCGGGCCATGGCGGCGTCGGCGAGGGCACGCAGCTGCTCGGGCCGCGTCACATCCGTCACCTGCGCCAGCGCCCGCCGCCCCTTCGCCTCGGCAAGGCGCGCCACCGCCTCGATCTCGTCACGGCTGCGCGCCGCCACGACGACATCGCCGCCCGCCTCGGCATAGGCGAGGGCAATCGCCCGCCCCAAGCCGCGCCCCGCCCCCGTGACGACGCAGACCTTGCCTGCCAAGCCGCTCATCGCTCCCCTCCTCCGCCCGGACGATCCGGCGAGCTTGCCAGCCGCTCCGTCAGCGCGCCACCGCCTTGCGATAGAGGTGCCAGGTGGCGTGGCCCAGCACCGGCATGACGACGACGAGGCCGAGGAAGAGCGGCAGGGAGCCGAGCGCCAGCCCGCCGGCGACGATGAGCCCCCAGAGCGCCATCGTTCCGGGATTGCGGGCGACGACGCGGGCCGAGGTCGAGACGGCCGTGTCGAATCCGACATTGCGGTCGAGCAGCAGCGGGAAGGACACGGCGCTGATCACCAGCACCAGCACGGCGAAGAGGAAGCCGATGCCGATGCCGATGCCGATCATCGCCCAGCCGGCGGGGGTCCGGAGCACGTCGTGGGCGAAGGCGCCGATCGACACCGGCGGCGCGGGCCCGAGCGTCGCCTCGTAGATCGTCTCGGCGGCGAAGAGCCAGGCGATGAAGATCGCCACCAGCATCAGCCCCAGCACCGCGATGGCGGCGAAGGAGGGAGAGCGGACGACGGCAAGCGCGTCGGCGAGCCCCGCCTCGCCGCGCTCCTCGCGGCGCCGGCTCATCTCGTTGAGCCCGATCGCGGCGAAGGGGCCGATAAGGGCGAAGCCGGAGGCGAGCGGGAAGAGCAGCGGCACCATCTCGTAGCCGAAGGCGAGGCGGCCCAACAGGAGGCCGATCACCGGATAGATGGCACAGAGGAAGACGACGTCGCTGCGCGAGGCGGCGAAATCGGCGACGCCCCGCGCCAGCGCGTCGCCGAGATCGGCGACGCCGATGCGGCGGACCTCCGGCGCCGGCGAATGCAGATTGGCCTCGATCGCCCCCAAGGCCCGGCCGGCCGACTCCATGGCGATGTTCGTCTGCTTCACCTGGTCGGCGCCCCATTCGAGGGGGTTGCGGATGGTCATAATCGCTCCTCCCGAACCGCTGGTCCGGGGCCGCGCGCCACCCATGGCTGGCCGCCCTACCCGGCCGCCGGTCACGGAGCCCGCGACCCGCCGATGACGGAAAGCATACGCCGATCGCGGCCATGCGTCTCGGGATATCGGGCGGGAATATGCCCTGGTACTCGGCGCTTCCTCCGATCAGGGTACATGTAAGCGTGGGAGAAAGCGTGAGCATTTCGACCGGGGAAAAGCCTTCGCGTGACAAGGCGCGGGCGCATCGCGCGCAACTGCGCCGGCAGGGGCTGCGACCGGATCAAATCTGGGCCCCGGATACCGGGTGGCCCGCCTTCGCGGCCGAAGCGCATCGACAATCGCTGGCCGTCGCCGCCAGCTCTCATGCTGCCGCGAACCAGGAGTTCATCGACGCCGTTTTGGGTCTCGAGCTCGAATGAGGCGCTGCGCGGGATTGAGAGCAGGACCATAGCGAAGGACCGCCTGCAGGACGCGGCCGAGCGCGGCGGCATGCATTTCAGTTGTTCGCTTGCAAATCGCCGGAGCGCGTTGCGCGCCTCGTAGACGCGTGCCGCGTCGGAGAGCGTTCGATACTCCTCGGCGAGCTGTCGCCACCGCGCGACGCGCTGACGCGATTGCTTCACGCGTCGTTCCCAGGGATGCGCGAATGCGGTCGCGGCGGATTTCGCGTGAGTGCCCATATCGAGACAACGCCTGCTCGTGCGCATCCACGCCGATTTATTCGGAACATCACCGGACCGTCGCGATCTCGATCTGGAACTTCCGCCGCATGGCGCGGGCGAAATCCTCGAAGCCGTGCGCGACTTCGAGGAAGGCGCCGTTGCCGCCGACGACATTGGCCGCGTACCAGGCCGCGAGGTCGGGCTCGGCCGGCGTCACGATCGGCAGGCCGTTGATGCGAATGCCGCGCGCCACGACCTGGTCGCGCGCGATCGGCGTCGAGATCGGACCGTTATTGGGGCCGTCGCCCGAGAGGTCGATGACCCGGACCGCCGGCGCGCAGGGGCAGGCGTCGAGCAGATCGGCAGCGGCGAGGAGCGCGAGGGAAAGCTCGGTCGAGAGGCCAGGCGAACGCTTGGTCGCCAGAATCCGCCGCGCCAGCCCCCGCGCATCACCGAGATTGCGCAGGATCGTCCACGGCACGACGACCGTATGGCCGTCCGACCACTCCATGACCGCGACCGCGAGCCCGTCGAGGAGGAAGGGCTCGATGCGCGGATCGTCGAAGATGGCGGCGATGCCGGCATGCTGCAGCTCGTAGCGCTCGGCATCGACGCTGCCGGAAACGTCGACGGCGAAGACGATGGCCGCCGAGACTCGCTCGGCCGGGCGCGCCGGCGCGGCGAGGGTGGCGAGAACGAGGGCGAGCAGGCAGAGCCGCACGAGGCGCCGCCCGCGCGAGCCGGCCGCCGAGGAAGCCGGTTGATCCCACCTTGGGATCAGTTTGGAATGTTTCATGCGGATTATCGCCGTAAGCGCGTTGAAGGCATTCTGGGACCGCCCAGGCCGCAAAGACACCGAGGAACCGCTGCGGGTGTGGGTAGCGATCGTCTCCGAGGTGCTCACGCGCAAGCGCGCGATGACCCTGCCGATGATCCGCGCTCTCAGCAAGCTGCTCGACATCCCGGCGGACATTCTGATCCAGCCCTACGAGACGCGGTCGGCGGCCTAGTCGCCTGGCTCGGATTTCGGGGGCGGGAGGAGAGCGCTCCGTTTTTGCGCCGTCCGCCGCCCGGATGTAGAGTGCCGTCTCCCGCGCCTTCCGTCCCGGAGTTCCCCATGCCGACGCTCGCCATCCGCCTCAGCCCCGCCGACAATGTCGTGGTGGCGCGGACCGACATCCTGCCCGGTACCGAGATTCCCGGCGAGGGGGTGACGAGCCTCGGCCATATTCCGCCCGGTCACAAAGTCGCGACCGCCCTCATCGAGAGCGGCGAGGCGGTCAAGAAATACAACCAGATCATTGGCTTCGCGACGGCGCGCATCCGGCCGGGCGAGCATGTCCACACCCACAATCTCGGCATGGGCGATTTCGCGCGCGATTATGCCTTCGGCCAGGACGCGAAGCCGACGCAATATCTGCCGGAGCACGAGCGCGCCACCTTTGAGGGCATTCTCCGCAAGGACGGCCGCGTCGCGACGCGCAACTATCTCGGCATCCTCTCGACGGTGAACTGCTCGGCGACCGCGGCGAAATACATTGCCGAGCAGTTCCGCGGCGGCGCGCTCGCCGATTATCCCAATATCGACGGCGTCGTCGCGCTGGTGCACGGCACCGGCTGCGGCATGGCGAGCGAGGGCGACGCCATGGACGTCCTCCGCCGCACCATCGCCGGCTATGCGCGCCATCCCAATTTCGCCGGCATCCTCATTCTCGGTCTCGGCTGCGAAGCCAATCAGATCGGCGGGCTCATGCGCGCCGAGGGGCTGGAGCCCGGCGATTTCCTCCACACCCTGACGATCCAGGAGACGGGCGGCACGGCGAAGACGGTGCGCGAGGGGGTGGCGCGGCTCAAGGATATGCTGCCGGCGGCGAACGACGTCGCGCGCCGCACGCTGCCGGCGAGCCATATTCGCCTGGCGCTGCAATGCGGCGGCTCCGACGGCTATTCCGGGATCACCGCCAACCCCGCCTTGGGCGCCTGCGTCGATCTCCTCGTCCGCCATGGCGGCTCGGCGGTGCTGTCGGAGACGCCCGAGATCTACGGCGCCGAGCATCTCTTGACGCGGCGCGCCGTCAGCCGCGAGGTCGGCGAGAAGATCGTCGAGCGCATCCGCTGGTGGGAGGGCTATACGGCACGCACCGGCAACGAGATGAACAACAACCCCTCGCCCGGCAACAAGGCGGGCGGCCTCACCACCATCCTCGAAAAGTCGCTGGGCGCCGTCGCCAAGGGCGGCAGCACCAACCTCGTCGAGGTCTACCGCTACGCCGAGCACATGACGGCGCAAGGCTTCGTCTTCATGGATACGCCGGGCTACGACCCCGTCTCGGCGACGGGTCAGGTGGCGGGCGGCGCCAATATCGTCTGCTTCACGACGGGGCGCGGCTCGGTCTTCGGCTGCAAACCGGCGCCCTCGCTGAAGCTCGCCACCAACACGCCGCTCTATCGACGCATGACCGACGACATGGATATCGATTGCGGCCCCATCGCCGATGGCGCGGCCACGGTCGAGGAGATGGGGCGCCGCATCTTCGACCTCGTCCTCGCGACGGCGAGCGGCAAGAAGACGAAGAGCGAGGAGCTCGGCTTCGGCGACGAGGAATTCACACCCTGGCAGCTCGGCGCCGTGATGTGAGGAAGCTTTCAGCCATCAGCGTTCAGCTTTCAGACGCCAAAGGCCTGAGGCGGGGTTGACGCTGAGAGACGAGCGCCGGCGGCTTGTCGCGGCTTCAGCCCGAACAGGGGCCGCAGCCACGGGGCGCGGCGGATGATCTCGAAGCCGAGGGCGCAGCTCGCCGCCGTGGCGATGAGGACGAGCGCGGCTTCAAGAGGCGCCGGCAGCGCGGCGCCGCGGAGCGCGAAGGCCGCCGCGACAATCGCCGTCTGGTGAATGATGTAATAGGGGAAGATCGCCTCGGTGAGATAGCGCCGGATCGCCCCGTCCCGCCCGAGCCAGCGCGCGCCGAAGCCGAGCACGGCGAGCGTGCAGAACCATTGATAGGCGGCATAGGCGACGCGGCCGTAAAGGAGGAGCGCCAGGGGCGGCTGCGCGCCCGCTGCATGCGGCAGGACGCGCCAGATCATGAAGGAGCCGTAGGCGAGGACGTCGAGGAGGAGCGCCGCCCAGCGCCAGCGCAGCGACGCCGCGCGAAACGACGGCGAGGACGCCGCGAGATAGCCGACGAGGAAGAAGCAGCCGTAAAGCGCGTGGTTGTACCAGTCGCCGAGAAGCGCGTTGGTCGGCGGGAAGCTCGGGAAAAGGACGAGGCGGAAGGCGGCCAAGGGCGGCAGGAAGAGGAGAGCGGCAGCGGCGAGAATACGCGCCAGAGCCGCCTCGGCGCGGCGCAGGAGGCGCGGCGCGAGCGCCATGAAGAGGATGAGCGCCGCCGTATAGACCCAGAGATAGGCGACGAACCAGAGGTGGTTCCAGGTCGGCAGGGCGAGGCAATGCCCGGCGCGGCAGAACTGGTCGGCGAAGGCGAGGTAGTGGCGTCGGCGCCGCCGTCCAGCCGGCACGGGACGAGGTCCGCCCGGGAGGGGATGATGTCGTGGATCGGCGGCAGGCTGGCGCCGAGGCGGCGATAGTGGAGCGGCAGGTAAAGCAGAAGGAGAGACAGGAGGAGCGCCGCGCCGCTCATCAGGGCGCCGCCGCGTCCGATGCTGCGGGCGCGCAGGAGCGCCGCCGCCGACAGGGCGGCGCCGGCGAGCGCCAGACAGGCCGACCACGGCATCAGCGTCGCGAAGGCGAAGCGGAAATGCCACCAATGGGCGCGCCAACCGAGCGGCCCCGCAGCAAGCAGCAGCAGCGAGATCAGAGCGAGCCCTGCCGCGAGCGCCGGCAGGCGCGATGCTAATCCCGCATACCGAGTGCCGGCCGCCACCGACGATGCCGGCATACTTCCTCCTTGACCCGCGAAGATTCCCCAAAACCGGCCGCTGCCTACCACAACCTTTGCTGGCCGGCCAGCGCGGCGCTTCTCGCCAGCGCGAGCGGCGACGCCTTGGTCTCGGCGCGCCGCACGCATTAGGATCGACCCAGCCCCAGCCCGAAGGAGCTTCGATATGACGGACAGTGCAGCCTTCCACTCGGCGAGCCGGATGGCGGCAACGCTGCGCGAGCAGCGCGGCGGCGCGCTCGATCTCCTGGAGCAGCACTTCGCGCGCATCGAGGCGCAGGATGGCCGCGTCAACGCCGTCGTCGTGCGCGATTTCGCCCGGGCGCGAGAGCGGGCGCGCGCCGCAGATGCCGCGCTCGCGCGCTACGACATCTGGGGCCCGCTCCACGGCGTGCCCATGACCGTCAAGGAATCCTACGACATCGCCGGCCTGCCCACCTGTTGGGGATCGCCGGCGCTGAGGGACAACATGGCGCGGCATGACGCCGTCGTCGTCGAGCGCCTGAAGCGCGCCGGCGCCATCATCTTCGGCAAGACCAACGTCCCCGTCATGCTCGCCGATTTCCAGGCCTACAACCCCGTCTACGGCACGACGCGCAATCCGTGGGACCCGGACCGCGTTCCGGGCGGCTCCTCGGGCGGCTCGGCGGCGGCGCTGGCCGCTGGCTTCGCCGCGCTCGAAGCCGGCAGCGACATCGGCGGCTCTATCCGCTTTCCCGCGCATTACTGCGGCGTCTACGGCCACAAGCCCAGCTGGGGCATCGTGCCGCCGCGCGGCCATTCCCTGCCCGGCAGCTATGCCCCGACCGACATCTCCGTCGTGGGTCCCCTCGCCCGCAGCGCCGAGGACCTCGCCCTCGCCCTCGAAGTGATGGCGGGCGCCGACGAGAAGCTGGCCGCGGGCTGGCGCCTCGAATTGCCGCTGCCGCGGCGGAGCGCGCTGCGCGACTTCCGCGTCGCCGTCTGGCGCGACGATGCGAGCTGCCCCGTCGGCAGCGAGGTGGCCGAGCGGCTGGAGGCCGTCATCGCCGCCCTCGCCCGCGCCGGCGCCCGGATCGACGACAAGGCGCGTCCCGAGATCGACGCCGCGCAGGCGCATGCGCTCTTCATCCGCCTTCTCTGGTCGGTGATGGCGGCGCGCAGCCCGATCGAAGAGTATGAAAGGATGCGTGCCGAGGTGGCGGCGCTCGCCCCCGAGGACGAGAGCCGCGCGGCCCAGCACAAGCGCGCCAGCGTGCTCTCGCACCGCGACTGGCTCGCCGCCCATCACGAGCGCACGCGCCTGCGCCACGCCTGGCGCGCATTCTTCGAGAATTGGGACGTGCTCCTCTGCCCGGTGGCGCCGACCCCGGCCTTCCCGCACGACCACTCCGAAGATCGCGACGCCCGCCAGCTCCTCGTCGATGGCGAGAAGCGGCCTTATTGGGACCAGCTCTTCTGGTCCGGCATCGCCGGGCTCTGCTACCTTCCCGCGACCGTGGCGCCCGCCGGCCGCACCGCCGCGGGCCTTCCCGTCGGCATCCAGATCATCGGCCCCGAATTCGGCGACCGCACCACGATCGAGTTCGCACGGCTCCTGGGCGAGGCGATCGGCGGCTTCACGCCGCCGCCGGGCTTCGGCTAAGAGGAGCGAGGAAATCGTGCGGCGACCGACCTACCCCGCCTTCCCGGCCGCGACCAGCGCCTTCTGCGCCGGGAGGTCGTCGGCGATGAAGGCCTCGATGATCTCGTCCATGCTGTTGTCGGCGCGGATGCCGAGCCGCTCGGCGCGGCGCCCGTCGATGCCACGCGGCCAGCCATCGACGATCTTCTGGATGACGGGATCGGGCCGCCATTGGATGCGGCGGACGACCTCGTCGCCGGCGACGCGGCGCAGCGCCTCGACCATCTCGGCGACGGTCGGGCTGATGCCCGGAAGCTGCAGGGCGCGGTTGTAGCCGAAGGCGCTCGCCGGCAAATCGTGCGCCTTCTCGAAGGCTTCGGCGACGCGGCGCGGCGAGAGCGCCGGCATCACCGTGTCGCGGCTGACCGGGCAGACGACATCGACGCCCGACAGCGGCTCGCGGATGATCGAGGAGGCGAAGGTCGATGCGGCGCGGTTGGGGCGGCCCGGCCGCACGATGATCGTCGGCAGCCGCAGCGAGCGCCCGTCGATATAGCCCTTGCGGCTGTAATCATTGACGAGGAGCTCGCCGATCGCCTTCTGGCTGCCGTAGGAAGTCTGCGGCGTCAGCGGTACCGCCTCGGAGACGGAGGGCGGCAGATCGCCGCCATAGACGGCGAGCGAGCTCGCGAAGACGAGGCGCGGCACCGTGCCGAGGGCGCGGCAGGCTTCGAGGACGGCGCGCGTGCCGTCGAGATTGACGCGCAGGCCGATATCGGTGTCCTCCTCGGCCTGGGCGCTGACGATCGCGGCGAGGTGGAAGACCGAGCCCGTTCCCGGCGCGATCACCCGGCGCATGAGGCCGGGCTCGGCGATGTCGCCGCTGACGAGCTTCAGCCGCTTGTCCTCCGGCAAGGCGAGCTGCGGCGGCGCATTGTCGAAGAGCACGAGCTCCTCGATCGGAGCGTCGCGCCCATCAGCGCCGGCGAGCGCGCCGCGCGCCAAGAGGCGCATGGCGATGCGGCGGCCGATGAAGCCGGCGCCGCCAGTGATGACCACTTTCATTTCGGCCTCATCTCCTATTCACAATCCTCATTTTCGCGCCCCTCTCCCGCTTGCGGGAGAGGGTCGGGGTGAGGGCGCCTTGCGGCGATACCCCCTCACCTTACCTCTCCCCAAAGGGGAGAGGGATTGAAAGAAGGGCGCGTAAACGGGAGAGGGTTTCTACCCGCCGATCCCGTAGCGCTTCGCCCAGCCGAGCCCGGCCAAGGTCCCGGCTTTCGGCCGGTACTCGCAGCCGATCCAGCCCTGATAGCCGAGCTCGTCGAGGAGGTCATAGAGGAAGGGATAGTTGATCTCGCCGACATCCGGCTCGAAGCGGCCGGGATTGCCGGCGATCTGCACATGGCCGACGCGCGGGAGAAGGCGCTTTATGCGCTCGGCGAGATCGCCCTCCATGATCTGGCAATGGTAGAGATCGAGCTGGAGTCGCGCATTGGGCCGCGCCACGCGATCGAGGATGGCGATGCCCTGCGTCGTCGTGTTGAGGAAATAGCCCGGAATGTCGCGCGTGTTGATGGGCTCGATGACGAGAGTGATGCCGTGCGGCGCCATGGCGTCGGCGGCATGGCGGAGATTGGCGACATAGACCTCCTCGCCCTCGGCGCGCGGCCGCTCCTGCGGCCAGAGCCCGGCCATGGCGTGCAGCGTCCTGCACCCCGTCGCCTTCGCATAGTGGATGGCGCGCTCGACGCCCTCGCGGAACTCGGCCTCGCGGCCGGGGAGCGCCGCCACGCCGCGCTCGCCCGCACCCCAATTGCCGGGCGGCAGGTTGAAGAGCGCCTGCGTCAGCTCGTGCCGGCGCAGACGGTCGGCGATGTCGGCGGCGGCGAAATCGTAGGGAAAGAGATACTCGACGCCGCGAAACCCCGCCTTCGCCGCCGCCCCGAACCGGTCGAGGAACCCCACCTCCTGGAACATCATGCTGAGATTGGCGGCGAATTTCGGCATCGCATTTCCTCCTTCGTCCCGCTCCCTCGCTTTGTTCCCTCTTCCTTCGGGGAGAGGGAAAGGTGAGCGGCGCGCGTGGACGCGCTTTCCCATCGGCGCTAGTCTTCCCGCCTTTCACCGCGGAGACAAGAGGCGATGGCGCTGCTGCTCGGCTCGATCGCGGACGATTTCACCGGCGCGACCGATCTCGCCAATACCCTCGTCCGCCAGGGCATGCGGACGGTGCAGCTCATCGACGTGCCGGACCCGGCGATGCCCCTGCCCGAGGCCGAAGCCGTCGTCGTTGCGCTGAAGAGCCGGACGATCCCGGCAGCCGACGCGGTCAAGCAATCGCTCGCCGCGCTCGCCTGGCTGCGCCGCGCAGGGGCGCGGCAGATTCTCTTCAAATACTGCTCGACCTTCGATTCGACCGACGCCGGCAATATCGGTCCCGTCGCCGACGCTCTGCTCGAGGCGCTGGGCGGCGATTTCACCGTCTTCTGCCCGGCTTTCCCCGAGAATGGCCGGACGATCTACAAGGGCTATCTCTTCGTCGGCGACGTGCTGCTCTCGGAATCGGGAATGCGCGACCACCCGCTGACGCCGATGCGCGACCCCTCCCTCCTCCGCGTCCTCCAGCGCCAGACGCCCCACAAGGTCGGCCTCGTCCCGCATGCGGTGGTGAGGCGCGGCACCGATGCCGTCCGTGCCGCCTTTGCGGCGCTGCGGCGGGAGGGCATCCGCCACGCCGTGCTCGACGCCATCGCCGACGACGACCTCCTTACCCTCGGCGCCGCCATCGCCGACCTGCCGCTTATCACCGGCGGCTCGGGAATCGCGCTCGGCCTGCCGGAGAATTTTCGCCGCGCCGGCCTTCTCGCGCCGACGCGCTCGGCCGATGCGCTGGAGCCGGTGCGTGGCGCCGAGCTCGTCCTCTCGGGGTCCTGCTCGCTGGCAACGCTGGCGCAGGTGGCGGCGATGCGGCAGCGCCGGCCGGTCTTCGAGCTCGATCCCTTGCGCCTTGCCGCCGGCGAGGATGTGGCGGGCGCCGCCATCGACTGGGCCGCGGCACGCATGGCGGAGGGGCCGGTGCTGGTGTCGGCGAGCGCGCCGCCCGAGGCGGTCCGGATGGCGCAGGAGAAGCTCGGCCGGGCGCGCGCCGGCGAGCTCATCGAATCGGCCCTCGCCGCCATCGCGAAGGGCCTCGTCGCGCGCGGCGCCCGGCGCCTCGTCGTCGCCGGCGGCGAGACGGCGGGAGCGGTGGTGAAGGCGCTCGGGATCAAGGGGCTGCGCATCGGTCCGCAGATCGACCCCGGCGTCCCCTGGACGGCGAGCCTCGGCGAGCCGCGCCTCGCCCTTGCCTTGAAATCAGGCAATTTCGGCGGCCCTGACTTCTTTTTGCGCAGCTTCACGGTGCTGCCATGAGCGCGGAAGCACGGCTTCGCGAGGAGATCTGCCGCCTCGGCGCTTCGATCTTCGCCCGCGGCCTCACATCAGGGAGCTCGGGCAATATCAGCGCCCGCCTCGCCGATGGCTGGCTCATGACGCCGACCAATGCCTCGCTGGGCGGCCTCGACCCGGCGCGGCTCTCGAAGCTCGATGGCGCCGGAAGGCTCGTCGCGGGCGATCGGCCGACCAAGGAGAGCTTCCTTCACCGCGTCATGTACGAGGAGCGCGCCAAGACGGGGGCGGTCATTCACCTCCATTCGACGCATTCGGTCGCCGTCTCGTGCCTCGCCGAGATCGACCCCGCCGATGTGCTGCCGCCGATCACTGCCTATTACATCATGCGGGTCGGCCGGCTGCCCCTCGTTCCCTATTTCAAGCCGGGCGACCTCGCCTTGGCGGAGGCGGTGCGCGGCTTCGCCGGCAAGCACCACGCGGTGCTCCTCGCCAATCACGGGCCGGTCGTCGCCGGCAGCTCGCTCGCGGCGGCGCAGAACGCCATCGAGGAGCTGGAGGAGACGGCGAAGCTTTTCCTGCTGCTGCGCGGCATGAAGGCGCGCTTCCTCACCGCCGAGCAGGTCGCCGAGCTGCGCGCGGCGCCCTCCTAGACTCTGGCAAGCCCTAGAGCAGAACGCCCTTGTCGAGCACGACCGCCGTGTAGTCGCGGTAGCTCATCCCGAGCTCCTCGGCGCGCTTGAGGCGCGCGAGCGCGATCTCGCGCGGCGGCGTCTTCCAGGCGCGGGCATGGGCCTTGCGCCAGCAGTAATGCTGCCAGGTGACGACGCGCAGCTCCTCATCGAGCGGCGGTCCGCCATTATGCCCGATCGCGGGAGGTGCCATCGGATGCCCTGTGCGATGCGCTTCTCGCTCGCTGGCGATGCAAGAAGCGCACCACCTCGCGGAGATCTCGCCAGGCGGCTCCGCGTGTCAGTGCAGGAGAGCCGCGCTCGCGGCCGCGAAAAGAGCATCGAGCTCGGCGCGCACCGCTTTGCCGACGGCGAGATCCCAGCAATTGACGATCGCGAGACGGAAGCCGCCGGGCGGCATCGCATGCGCCTCGCGCGGAATGTCGTCGTCGAAGGTGATCTGGATCGACGAGACGCCGGGCGTGCGCAGGAGATCGCGGACGGCGCCGCGGTCGATCTGCCAGGCGACGCCATGGGCGCCGAAGAGGACGACGCTGTAGCCGGTCCGCCGCTCGCCATCGTCGAACCGCCAGAAGCCGTCCGTGTAGAGCGCGACGACGGAGGCGAGCCAGCCCGCGCCGTTCAGATCAAGCCACTGCTCCGACATGCGCAGGTGGCATTCGATGATGTGGCCGCCGATCGTCTCGAAATTGACGATGCCGGTGAAGCCGCGGAGGTTGCGCTGCGCCCATTCGCGCAGATAAGCCTCGAGCGCGGGCCGCGGCTCGGCATGGACGATCCAGTAGTCGAAGGTCCCCTCGCCGCGGGCGACGCCGGTCGCGTGCCGCACCCACCTGGCGCTCCCGTCGGCGAGCGCCATATCGGTGCTGACATGCTCGCCTTCGAGGAGCGGCATCCAGAGATGACCCGGCTGGATCGCGAGCTCGTACTCCGCCGCCGAGGCGATGACGCGGCTGCCCGTCCCCATGCCGCGCATGTTGTAGATTGGCTTCGAGAAGACCGGGAAGGCGGGCGGCATCGTGCCGTGCGGCCCGTTCGGCAGTCCTTGCGAATCGCAGATGAAGAGCTTGTTGTAGATGCGGCGGAACTCGGGATGGGCGTCCCAGGCCGTGGCATCGTCGATCGGCACGACGACGTGATCGGGGCAAGGCTGCCCGGCGAAATACTGCCAACGCCAGGAATCGACGCCGAGGAAGGGCATGATCGTCACTCCTGCGCGGCGATCGCGGCGAGGAACATCTCGCCGTAGCGCTCTAGCTTGCTGCGGCCGACGCCGGGGATCTGCGCGAGGGCGGCGAGACTGCCTGGCCGGCGCCTTACCATCTCCATCAAGGTGGCGTCGTGGAAGATGACGTAGGGCGGCACGCCTTGCTCATGCGCAAGGTCGAGCCGCTTCGCGCGCAGGCGCCGCCACAGCCGGTCTTCCTCGGGCGACAGCGCGCCCGCCGGCGTTCCCCCCGCTTCCCGCAATCCTCGGCGCCGGCCGCGCCCGGCCTCGGCCTCCTTGCGCAGGCTGACCGGGACCTCGCCGCGCAGCACGGAAGGCGCGGTCTCGCCGAGATAGAGCCCGCCATGGCCTTCGACATCGACCGCGAGGTGGCCCTGCGCGACGAGCTGGCGGAAGACCGATTGCCATTCCTGCTTGCCGAGCTCGGTGCCGATGCCGAAGGTCTTGATCCGGTCGTGACCGAACTGCCGGATGCGGTCGGTCATTTTGCCGAGCAGCACGTCGACAAGGTGCTGGACGCCGAAGCGCTGGCCGGTGCGGAAGACGGCGGAGAGCGCCTTCTGCGCCGCGACGAGGCCGTCCCAAATGGTCACCGGCTCGAGACAGGTGTCGCAATTGCCGCAGGGCGGATGCTGACGCTCGCCAAAATAGCCGAGCAGGACCTGGCGACGGCAGCCGGCCGTCTCGCAATAGCCGAGGAGGGCGTCGAGCTTCTGCCGTTCGATGCGGCGCTGGCGCTCATCGATATCGGTGGCTTGGAGCAGACCGACCAGCGCCATGACGTCGGACATGCCATAGGTCATCCACGCATCGGCCGGAAGGCCGTCGCGCCCGGCGCGGCCCGTCTCCTGGTAATAGGCTTCGAGGCTCTTCGGCGCATCGAGATGCGCGACGAAGCGCACATTCGGCTTGTCGATGCCCATGCCGAAGGCGACCGTCGCGACGATGACGACGCCCTCCTCCTTGAGGAAGCGGTCCTGGTGACGCTGGCGCACCGCGGCCTCGAGCCCGGCATGGTAGGGCAAGGCGAGCCGTCCCTTGAGCGTCAGCCAGTCGGCGACCTCCTCGACCTTGCGCCGGGTCTGGCAATAGACGATGCCGGCATCCGAGGGATGCTCCTCGGCGATGAAGGCCAGGAGCTGCGCTTTCGCGTCCCGCTTCGGCACCACGCGATAGCGGATGTTCGGCCGGTCGAAACCGGCGGCGAAGATGCGCGCCTCGTCCAGCTTCAGCCGCTCGAGGATGTCGCGCCGCGTCGGGCCGTCGGCGGTCGCCGTGAGGGCGATCCGCGGCACCTGCGGGAAACGCTCGTGCAGCACCGAGAGCTGCCGGTACTCTGGGCGGAAATCATGGCCCCATTGCGAGACGCAATGCGCTTCGTCGATGGCGAAGAGGGCGATCCGGGCCGCGCCGAGGAGATCGAGGCAGCGCGGCGTCACCAGCCGCTCGGGCGCGACATAGACGAGATCGAGCGCCCCCTGCCGCATGTCGCGCTCGACCGCCGCCGCCTCCCCCGGCGCCAGCGCCGAGTTGAGCGCGGCGGCGCGCACCCCCGCCTGGCGCAGCGCGTCCACCTGATCCTTCATGAGGGCGATGAGCGGCGAGACGACGATGCCGACGCCCGGGCGGACCAGCGCCGGGATCTGGTAACAGAGCGACTTGCCGCCGCCCGTCGGCATGAGGACGAGGCAGTCGCCGCCGGCGACGACATGCTCGATGATCTCCTCCTGCTGTCCGCGGAAGGATTCATAGCCGAAGACGCGCCGGAGGACGGCGCGGGCGGAGTCCGGGGCCGAGGGCGGCGCGGCGTCGGGCATTAGCCAGACGAGGCGGGATTGCGCTGGATCACGATCGTGCGTCCTTCGCGACGCATCCTTCGGATGCTCCTCAGGATGAGGGACATCTTATTCTCCATCGACAAAGCTTCTGCCATTCACAGATTCACCCAGCCGAGGCGGGATTGCGCTGGACCACGATCGTGCGTCCTTCGAGACGCATCCTTCGGATGCTCCTCAGGATGAGGCACATCTTATTCTCCATCGACAAAGCTTCTGCCATTCACAGATCCACCTCATCCTGAGGAGCGCCCCGCGAGGGGCGCGTCTCGAAGGACGCACGCTTGCGCTGCAACTCGTTCTTGCCTCTCCGGCTCGCGCAGGAGATGGAAATCGCCATGTATGAGAGCCTCTTTTTTTGCCCGGCTCCAACCCTTTAATTTGCGCTCGGCGGAAATCGCGTCAGTGATCCGGTCGAAGGTTCGCTGAAAACCAGCGAGACCGGGCGTCTGACGCTCGTATATCCGTCGAAATGCCCCGCATTATGCTGCGCCAATCGGTCCTCCAGAGAGACCCGCGTGCTGCCGACGTAGTACGATCCGTCCGTGCATCGCAAGATATAGACACTCGCTCCCATTGCGGACGAGACACTGCCACAACTCGCCTGCGCTGTGCTATGACGCGCGCCCCATGCTGACCATCACCGACATGACCTACCGCGTCGGCGGGCGGACGCTGCTGGAGGGCGCCTCGGCGCAGGTGAATGCCGGCTGGAAGGTCGGGCTCGTCGGCCGCAACGGGGCGGGCAAATCGACGCTGCTCGACCTCATCCTCGGGCGCCTCCAGCCCGATGGCGGCACCATCAGCCTGCAGAAGGGGCTGCGCCTCGGCTTCGTCGCCCAGGAGGCGCCCGGCGGCGCGGCGACGCCGCTCGCGGCGGTGCTCGCCGCCGACGCCGAGCGCGCGGCGCTGCTCGAGGAGGCCGAAGGCGCGACGGATCCTGTCCGCATCGCCGAGATCCAGGCGCGCCTCATCGACATCGCGGCGCATGCGGCGCCCGCCCGCGCCGCCGAGATCCTGGCCGGGCTCGGCTTCGATCGCGCGGCGCAGGAGCGGCCGCTCTCGTCCTTCTCGGGCGGCTGGCGCATGCGCGTCGCGCTGGCCGCCGCGCTCTTCGCCGAGCCCGACCTCCTGCTCCTCGACGAGCCGACCAACCATCTCGATCTCGAAGCGGCGCTCTGGCTCGAATCCTATCTGAAGGCGTGGCGGCGGACGCTGCTCATCGTCAGCCACGACCGCAACATCCTCAACGCCGTCGCGAGCCATATCCTGCATCTCGAGGACAGGAAACTCGTCCTCTATGCGGGGCGCTACGACAGCTTCGTGCGCACCCGGCGCGAGCGCCTCGAGCACCGCGAGGCGCTGGCGGCGAAGCAGGCGGCGCAGCGCGCGCATCTGCAATCCTTCATCGACCGCTTCCGCGCCAAGGCGACGAAGGCCCGGCAGGCGCAGAGCCGGCTGAAGGCGCTGGCGCGGCTCGAGCCGATCGCCACCATCGCCGACGACCCGTCGATCACCTTCCAGTTCCCGCAGCCGGCCGCGCTGGCGCCGCCGATCCTGACGCTCGACGGCGTCGCCGTCGGCTATTCGCCGGGAGCGCCGGTGCTGCGCCATCTCGATCTACGCCTCGACCCCGATGACCGCATCGCGCTTCTCGGCGCCAACGGCAACGGCAAGTCGACCCTGGCGAAGCTCATCGCCGGCCGCCTCGCGCCGCAAGCCGGTCGCGAGACGCGTCATCCGAAGCTGCGCTGCGGCTTCTTCGCGCAGCATCAGATCGAGGAGCTGGAAGCGGAGCGCACGCCGCTCCAGCACATGGCGGCGCTGATGCCGGAAGCCGGCGAATCCGCCGTGCGGGCGCGGCTCGGCCGCTTCGGCTTCGGCCAGGAGAAGGCGCTCGTCAAGGTGCGCGACCTCTCGGGCGGCGAGAAGGCGCGGCTCAATTTCGCCCTCATCACCCATGCGGCGCCGCCGCTCCTCATCCTCGACGAGCCGACGAACCACCTTGACATCGAGGCGCGCGAGGCGCTGGTCGAGGCGATCAACGATTATGCCGGCGCCGTCGTCGTCATAAGCCATGATTGGCATCTCCTCGAGCTCGTCGCCGACCGCCTCTGGCTCGTCGCCGACGGCACGGCGCGGCCCTTTGCCGGTGATCTCGATGATTACCGGCGGCAAGTGCTGGCGAAGCCCGCCGAGCCGATGCCACGGGAGACCGGCAGATCCGCCCTATCCGACCGCCGGCGCGAGCGCCGCCAGGCCGCGGCGCGGCGGGCCGAGCTCGGCCCCTTGCGGCGGCGCGCCAGCGACGCGGAGCGGCTGGTCGAGCACCTCAGCGCCGAGCGGAGCGCGCTCGAACGCAAGCTCGCCGATCCCGAGACCTATGGGGCGGCGACGGGCGACATTCCGTCCCTGCTGCAGCGTCAGGCCGAACTGGCGCGGCGCCTCGCCGAGGCGGAGGCCGAATGGTTCCGCTCGGCCGAAGAACTCGAACGCGACGCCGAGGGGTGAGCCACATGACTTCTTGAATTCGTCGAGCATCGCCGTGACACAAAAAGAACACAACAGCGCTCGCTTGCAGGGAAATTCCGCCGAAAGGGTGATGATCCGGACAAAGATTCGCCAGAAAGCTGAATATTTTTGGTAGGTACATTTGGTACGGCGAATAAAATTAGAACTGAAGATTGCACCTCGCTTAAGCCGGATTTAACTCGCACGCGACAAACTGGCTGCCATGACGATCATGGATTTTGCGTGCGCCCGGTCCGCTGCGGCCCAGAATCGCGTCGATGATGACCTCCTCCGCCTGGTGCTGGAGGGGCAGAGCTGGACGGCGCGGGCCAAAGGCGTCGAGCGCCTCGCCGCGCTCTACTGCGCCGGCACGCTCGGCCCCGCCGCGCGCCGCGCCGCCGAGGACGCGTTTCGCGCGCTGCGCTTCGATGCCGAGGTGCTCGTCCGCCGCGTCCTTGCCGAGTGCCTCAAAACGGCGCCGCGCCTCCCGCGCGACATCGCCTTTCGCCTCGCGACGGACAAGCCCGAGGTCGCGGCTCCGTTCCTCGAACACTCGCCCTCCCTGCCGGAATGGGATCTCCTCGCCGTCGCCCGCGAACATCCCGGGCGCCACCGCCTCGCCATCGCGCGCCGCCGCCCGCTCACGCCCGCCCTCTCCGACGCTCTCTGCCGGTGCGGCGATCTCGACCTCACCCTCGCCGTTCTCGACAACGATACGGCCCGGATCGGCGAAGCGACGCTCGCCTATCTGCTGGAGCAGCCATCGGGCGCGACGCTGCAGGCGGCGATCGCGCGCCGCCAGCTCATGCCGATCCAGATCGGCGGGCGTCTCGTTGCCCTCGCCGACCGCGCGCGGCAGCGGGGCTCCGAAGGAGTGGACGGAGAAGAGCCGCGCGGGCGCGCCGCCGCGGTTTGAGCCGCGCCGCTATTGCGGCGCCTTGCGATAGCTCCCATAGGCGCGCACCAGCGCCTCGCTCTGCCGCGCCAGGATGCCGACATCGCTGCCGACGGCGACGAATTGGAAGCCGCCATCGAGGACGGCGCGGCATTCCTCCTCGCGCGCGCTGAGGAAGCCGGGCGCCTTGCCGGCGGCACGGATGCGCTTGCCGGCGGCGAGGATCGTCTGCCACACCTCGGGGAGCTGCCAATTGCCGACATGGCCCATCGAGGCCGAGAGGTCGGCGGGGCCGATGAAGAGGCCATCGACGCCCTCGACCGCGGCGATCGCCTCGATAGCCGCGACCGCCGTTTGCGTCTCGACCTGAACGAGAATGCAGATCTCCTCTTCGGCGCGCTTCGGGTAGTCCTTGACGCGGCCATAGCGGTTGGCGCGCGTCGTTCCGGCGACGCCGCGGATGCCCTTCGGCGGATAGCGCGTCGCCGCGACGGCGCGCCTCGCCTCCTCGGCCGATTGCACGAAGGGGAAGAGGAGGCTGCGGGCGCCGATGTCGAGGACGCGCTTCACCATGACCGGCTCGTTCCACGGCACGCGCACCACCGGCTCCGCCGAGCCGCCGACCGCGGCGCGCAGATGCGCCGCGACCTCGACGAGGTCGTTCGCCGAATGCTCCATATCGACCAGCATCCAGTCGAAGCCGGCGCCGGCGACGATCTCGGTCGCGACCGGGCTCGTCATGCTGAGCCACAGCCCGATCTGGGCCTCTCCGGCCTTGAGGGCACGCTTGAAGTTGTTCCGTGGAAGATCGTCGATCATGGGATGCCCTGGGCAGTTGGCCATTGGCTGTAAGCGTGCCTCTGAGCTCTCAGCTTGAAGCTGATGGCTGACAGCGCCTCAGTGAATCTCCGGCTCCGGCACCGGGGCGGCGCCGGCGAGGAAGTCGAAATCGCAGCCGCGATCGGCCTGGCCGATATGCGCTGAAAAGAGCGCGCCGTAGCTGCGCTCGAATTTCCGGGGCGGCGCCCGCCAGGCCGCCTTGCGCTGCGCCAGCTCCTCCGCCGCGACGGCGAGGTGAAGGCGCCGTTCAGGCACGTCGAGCTCGATCACATCGCCCTCCCGCACCAGCGCCAGCGGGCCGCCGATGAAGGATTCGGGCGCCACATGGAGGACGCAGGCGCCGTAGCTGGTGCCGCTCATCCGCGCATCGGAGATGCGCACCATGTCGCGCACGCCCTCCTTCAGCAGCTTCTTCGGAATCGGCAGCTGGCCCCATTCCGGCATGCCGGGGCCACCCTGCGGCCCGGCATTCTGCAGGACGAGCACCGAATCGGCCGTGACCTCGAGCGCCGGATCGTCGATCCGCGCCGCCATGTCGTTGTAGTCGCGGAACACGACCGCCTTGCCGCGATGGCGCAGGAGCCGCTCCTCCATCGCCGCGGGCTTGATGACGGCGCCGTCCGGGGCGAGGTTGCCGCGCAGGACGGCGAGGCCGCCCTCGGCGCGCAGGGCGGAGTCCGGCGTCCGGATCACGTCGTTGTTATAGATCTCGGCGCGCGCGATGTTCTCGCCGAGGCTCTTGCCGTTGACGGAAAGACAGCGCGTGTCGAGCTTGCCGCCGAGCTGGCGCAGCAAGGCGCGCAGGCCGCCGGCGTAGTAGAAATCCTCCATCAGGTACTTGCCCGAGGGCCGGATATTGGCGAGGAACGGCGTCGTCCGCGACAGCGCGTCGAAACGGTCGAGCGGCAGGTCGATGCCGACCCGTCCGGCCATGGCGACGAGGTGAATGACGGCATTGGTCGAGCCGCCGATCGCCATCAAGGTGGTGACGGCGTTGTCGAAGGCCGCCTTCGTCAGGATGGCGGAGGCCTTCAGATCCTCCCACACCATCTCGACGATGCGCCGGCCGCTGGCGGCCGCCAGGCGCGAATGGCTGGAATCGACGGCAGGAATCGAGGACGCCCCCGGCAGGGTGAGGCCGAGCACCTCGACCATCGCCGCCATGGTTGAGGCCGTCCCCATCGTCATGCAGGTGCCGGCCGAGCGGGCGATGCCGTCCTCGATCTCCCGCCAATCCTCTTCGTCGATCTTGCCGGCGCGCAGCTCCGCCCAGTACTTCCACACATCGCTGCCGCTGCCGAGAGGCTGCCCGTGCCAATTGCCGCGCAGCATGGGGCCGGCGGGAACGAAGATCGTCGGCAAATTCATGCTGGCGGCGCCCATGACGAGCGCCGGCACCGTCTTGTCACAGCCGCCGAGGAGAACGGCGCCGTCAATCGGATTGGCGCGCAGCAGCTCCTCGGTCTCCATGGCGAGGAGGTTGCGGTACATCATCGTCGACGGCTTCATGAAGGCTTCGCCGAGCGACATCGCCGGCATCTCGACGGGGAAGCCGCCCGCCTGCAGCACGCCGCGCTTCACCTCCTCCGCCCGGTCGCGCAGATGCGCGTGGCAGGAGTTCATGTCGCTCCAGGTATTGATGATGCCGATCACCGGCTTGCCGCCGTAATCGGCGGCGTCATACCCCATCTGCTTGGTGCGCGAGCGGTGGCCGAAGGAGCGCAGATCGGTGGCGCCGTACCAGCGGGCGCTGCGCAGCTCGGCATATGACTTGCGGCGGGATGTCGTCACCCCCTCCTCCTCGGCTGAGGAGGGCCAGTGAAGCCGCAACCCTCTGGACTGTCAACGCCCTCAGGCGTAGCCGCGCGGCTCCAGCAGTTCGAGATTGGATTCGCGGCTGAGGACGCGATCCACCTCGCGCAACGGCACGAGCACGATCGTGCCGGGCTCGAAGCGGTCGAGCGACAGCGCCCGGTCGACGGCGCTCAGCGTCATGTGGATGGTGCGCGCGTCGTACTGGCCCAAGAGACGGGTGACGACGGCGAGCTCCGTCACCAGCCGGTCCTGCGTCTTGACGCCGCCCGAGGCCATCAGCTCGATCAGGGCATCGATGCCGCTCACCAGAATGTCGGCGCCTTCGGCGATGCGCTCGGCGTCGGCCTTGAGGCGCAGGCGGAGCGGCGTCGGGCTGAGCTCGGCCGAGATTTCGAGGGACCAGGTGCGGACGGCATCGAGATAGACCATCTTGTGCCGGCGGTGATGCGTGAAGGCGGTCGCCGCGATCGTCGTCGCCACCGCCGCCAGCCGCTCCTCGCCGGAGAGATTGAGGTTGTCGAAATCGGCGAGGGTATCCCGCATACGATCTTCGCTGGCGGGTCCGATGGACCGCAAGGCGCTGCTGATGGTCTCGGCCAACGAACTCATTTCCACCCTCCGCGACGGTATTCGGCCGATATAGAGGGCGATCCCTTAAGAAAGCGTTTCACCGTCGCAGATTTCGGTTTCCATTTTCTTCGGCTGCCCAATAACGACGATGATTATACCATCTCCGTCAAGACAAACCAAAATCTATTACTTGGAGACGGCGAAAAAGCGCACAGGTTGATGGCAGCCGCCGCCTCGCTCGGAAGATACGCAAAGCGGCCGAATCGTTATCGATTTGTTTACGGGATTGGGTGCCGACTCGGGCGGACGCAGCGACGCGGCAGACAGGTCTACCGATGATCGGAAACTCCCCCGTTTTGAAGGATCGGAACCTCGAGCAGACGACCATCATGTCGTTGAAGCGGGAGCCGGCTTGCTTCGCCTTCCTGTGCAGCCGCGCCATCCTGCCGCCGATGCCGGTCGACGCCATCAACCTCGATCTCGCCTCGGCCGATTATTTCAGCGGCCGCGCCTCGGTCTGGGCGACTTTGGAGGTCCGCTCGGGAGCGATGGACGAGCGGCCGACGGCGGTGCTCGGCTTCGACGAGGCCTTCCTGCGGCCGTTCACCCGCGCGCTCATCGAGGCGGCGACGACCCGCGTCGCCTACCGGATGAGCATCGTGCAGGCGCCGGGCAAGACGGAGCGCCACCGCGTCGTCGAATACGTCACCGGCCCCGGCACGCCGCTCAGCGAGCTGATCCTGACGCCGCACGACAATGTCATCATGGTCGGCGCCGCGGTCGGCGAGGACGAGGCCGAGGAGACGCTGTTCCAGCTCCCGCGCTCGGATTCCTTCCAGCGCAGCTTCGCCAAGATGACGTTCCAGGCCGACCAGGCGCTGCGCGACACGCTGGCGGAGATGGAGCGCCTCGCGCGCCAGCGCGGCGCCGCCGCCTGATTTCAGGCGCCTGCCGCCTCTGAATAGACGATCGTCCCGTCCGGCTGCGTGCGGGCGCCGGGCGTCATCCGCGCCGGCTCGATCTTGCCGGGCGCCATGATGTGCGCCACCGCCACGCCCTCGGCAAGCAGGTAGTCGGCGATGATCCGCCGGTGGCAGCGCCACCACACCGCCTCCGCGCACATGATGGCGCAGCGCCGCTCCGCGGCGAGGCCGCGCAGAGCCGCGAGACCGGCGCGGAATTCCGCTCCCATGGCGTAATCGGCGTAGTTGCGGAAGGAGGCGTTGCGCCACAGCGTGTTGGGCGAGGGGCCGAGGCGGCGCGACCGGCCGCGCAGCCCGCCGAGCGCCGCCAGGTGGCAATGGCCTATGCCCGCCGCCGCGAGCGTCGCCGGCAGGGTATCCGCGTTGAATTGCGGATTGGTGCGCGAGCGCGGCGCTGACCGGACATCGACGAGGCAATCGACCCCGGCCTCGCGCAGCAGCGCGATGAACTCGCCGACCGGCCGCGTCGAATGGCCGATCGTGAAAATGGTCGGAGCGTCTTGCCGCTGCGCCACCGCCGCGCCTCCGGGCGGCGGCCGGACTTGCCCGAGCTAGACGCCGCCGCGCCGGGCGAAGAATACGCCGAAGGGCGGCAGGACGGCGACCCCGCCCGTGGCGGTGACGGGAAAATCCTCCTGGCAGAGGGGAACCATGCCGGCAGCCGCCGCGGCGGGAAGCGCCTGCGCCGCCGCGGAGAAGTTGCAGCAGACGAGGAGGCGCTCGCCGCCGAGCCGGCGCTCGAAAGCGAAGAGCGGCGCCGGCAGGTCGAGCGGCACGAGATCGCCCTCGCGCAAGGCCGGCTGGGTCCGGCGCCAGCGCAGCAGCCGGCGCAGCGTGTTGAGCGGCGATCGCGGATCGCCCTCCTGCGCCGCGACGGCGAGCGCGGCGTGCGCCGCCGGCACCGGCAGCCACGGGGCCTCGGCCTCGGTGAAGCCGGCATGGGGCGCGTCGCCCTGCCACGGCATCGGTGTGCGGCTGCCATCGCGGCCGCGGAACTCGGGATAGAAGGCGATGCCGAAGGGATCGCGCAGATCCTCGAAGCCGAGCTCGGCCTCGGGCAGGCCCAGCTCCTCGCCCTGATAGAGGCAGACGCTGCCGCGCAGGCTGACGAGCAGCGCCAGCAGCATGCGCGCCAGGGCCGGGCGGTCGCCCGCGGCAACGTCGCGCGCCCGGCTGACGACGCGCATCGCGTCATGATTGCTGAAGGACCAGCAGGCCCAGCCGCGCGCCTCGCCGGCGGCGATCTCGCGCAACGCCTCGCGCAGCGCCGCCGGCGTCAGCTCGGCGCGGAGGAGACGCAGGGTGTAGGCCATCTGCAGGCGGTCGCTGCCGCCGGTATACTCGGCGATGCGGGCAAAGGCGCCGTCCTGGCTCGACACCTCGCCGAGGCTCGCCGTGCCGGGGTAGAAATCGGTCATCGCCCGGATATGCCGGATGATATCGAAGATATCGGGATCCAGCATGTCGTGCAGGTGCCGCTGCAAGCCGAACGGGCGCGCCGGCACAACGCCGCCCGGCGGCGGCGCCGGCGGATTGTCGCGCAGCATCGGGTCATGCATGAGAAAATCGAGGGCATCGAAGCGGAAGCCGTCGACGCCGCGGTCGAGCCAGAAGAGGCTGCTTTCGAGCAGCGCATTGAGGACGGCCGGGTTGCGCAGGTTGAGCTGCGGCTGGCTCGGCAGGAAATGGTGGAGATAATACTGCCGCCGGCGCGGCTCCCAGCTCCAGGCGGCGCCGCCGAAGACCGAGAGCCAATTGTTGGGCGGCGTGCCGTCCGCTTTCGCGTCGGCCCAGACATACCAATCGGCGCGCGGCCCGCTGCGGCTGGCGCGGCTCTCGAGGAACCAGGCGTGGCGGTCGGAGCTGTGGCCCCAGACCTGATCGATCAGCACTTTGAGGCCGAGGGCGTGAGCGCGGCGGATGAGCCGGTCGAAATCGGCAAGCGTCCCGAAGAGCGGATCGACGGCGCAATAATCGGCGACGTCATAGCCGAAATCGCGCATGGGCGAGGCAAAGAAGGGTGACAGCCAGATCGCGTCGACGCCGAGCGAGGCGACGTAGTCGAGCTTGGCGACGACGCCGGGGAGATCGCCGACGCCGTCGCCGTTGCTGTCGAAGAAGCTGCGCGGATAGATCTGGTAGATGACGGCGCCGCGCCACCAAGCGGCTCCCTCGGCGAGGAGGGCGGGTTCGGCCATCACCCGCTGGCGGCGCTTCAGGGCATCCAACATGCTGCGACAATCCTCTCCTTGCGCGCCCCCGCGAGCCTCGCCGCGCATGGTTAATTTTGTGTTGCCGCGGCGCCGCGCGGGCGCTCCCGTCGCAGCAATCGACGGGTGAATCGAATTCTTCTTCCTCCCTCTTCTCGATTGTTGTGGAACCGACCGGAGCGGCAATGTTCTTCTCGTCAGCTGGAGAGGCTTCCCCCTCCAGAGGACGGTTGCCGGGTCGCCCGATGGTCCGATTGCCGACTCCCCGCCTTCGCCGCGCCAACGGAACGCCGCCGCGCGAGGAGATGGTCGCGCGCCAGATCGCCGACTTCCTCGACGGCCGGCGTTCCGGTCAGCCGCTCCTGCGCGCCATCTACGATACGATCCTCGAGGAACCGGTGCCGCCGCGCCTCACCGAGCTCGTCCGCCGGCAGGAAGCCCGGAGCCGGCGAGCGAATGGGTCCGGACGCTAGTCAGGCCGGCTTTGCCAGCACGCGCTCGACGAGGCGGGCCCAGTAGGTGGCGCCGAGCGGCAGGATCTCGTCGTTGAAATCGTAGTTGGGATGGTGCAGGAACTCGCGGTTCTCACCATTCCCGATCCAGATGTAGCTGCCGGGCTTTTTCTGCAAGAGGAAGGCGAAATCCTCCGCGCCCATGCTGGGCAGGAGGTCGCGCCGGACATTCTCGGGCCCGACCACCTCCTCGAGCACCTCGGCGGCGAGCTCGGTCTCCGCCGGGGTGTTGACGGTCGGCGGATAGCGGCGAATGTAGCGGAAATTGAGCTTCGCGCCGTAGGCGGCGCAGATGTTCTCCGCGATCGACCGCATGCGGCTTTCGATGAGGTCCTGCACCTCGGCCTTGAAGGCCCGCGTCGTGCCCCGCATCATCACCTCCTGCGGGATGATGTTCCAGGCATCGCCGGCGTGAATCTGCGTCACGGTGACGACCGCGCTCTCCAGCGGGTGGCTGTTGCGGGCAACGATCGTCTGGAACGCGGTGACGATCTGGGCGGCGATGACGATTGGGTCGATGCCGAGATGCGGCATCGCCGCATGCGCCCCCTTGCCGGTGACGATGAGCTCGAAGCTGTCCGAGCACGCCATCATGGGGCCGGGGCGCACGGCGAATTGCCCCACCGGCAGCCCCGGCCAATTGTGCATCCCGAAGACCGACTCGACGGGAAACTGCTCGAAGAGCCCGTCCTCGATCATCTTGCGCCCGCCGCCTTCATTTTCCTCGGCCGGCTGGAAGATGAAGTGGACGGTGCCGGCGAAGTTGCGCGTCTCGGCCAGATAGCGCGCGGCGCCGAGCAGCATCGTCGTATGCCCGTCATGGCCGCAGGCATGCATCTTGCCGCGGTGCTGCGAAGCATGATCGAAGCCGTTCTTCTCGTGGATGTGGAGCGCGTCCATATCGGCGCGGAGCGCGATGGCGCGATTGCCCGCCGCGGCACCCTTCAGCGTGCCGACGACGCCAGTGCCGGCGAGGCCGCGATGGACCTCGATGCCGAACTCGGCAAGGCGCTTTGCCACGAACTCCGCCGTGCGATGCTCCTCGAAGGCGGTTTCGGGATGCGCGTGGATGTCGCGGCGCCACGCCGTCAAATCGGCATGGAAATCGGCGATGCGGTTGATGACGGGCATGGGCTTCCCTCGGCTGTGCTTCGCTTTTGCCGCAATGAGGGCGCCGCGAGGGGGCGGAGTCAAGCGCGCGCGCCGCCGATCGGGATTGCGGAGCGATCATCGTTCCTGCTCCCCGCGAGCGGCGGCAGGCGCCCCTCCTCGACCGCATGGCAGGCGACGAGACCCGCTCCGTGCCGGCGCAGCGCCGGCGCCTCGCGGCGGCAGCGCGCCGCGGCGAAGGGGCAGCGCGGATGGAAGGCGCAGCCCGCCGGCGGATCGAGCGGGCTCGGCACTTCGCCGCCGACCGGCTCGCGCCGGCGTCCCGACATCGCCATGTCCGGGATCGTCTCGATGAGGAGGCGGGTATAGGGGTGAAGCGGGGTGCGGAAAAGGTCCTCGCCCGAGGTCAGCTCGACGAGGCGGCCGAGATACATGACGCCGACGCGGTCGGAGATGTGATAGACGACCGCAAGATTGTGCGAGATGAAGAGGTAGGTGAGGCCGAGATCGCGCTGCAGATCCTTCATCAGATTGAGGATCTGCGCCTGGACCGAGACGTCGAGGGCGGAGGTCGGCTCGTCGCAGACGAGAAAGTCCGGCGCCGAGGCGAGGGCGCGGGCGATCGAGATGCGCTGGCGCTGGCCGCCCGAGAATTCGTGCGGGTATTTGTCGCCGTCGGCCGGGGTCAGCTTCACCTGGCGCAGGAGCTCGGCGACGCGCTCGGCGATGGCGGCTGTGCCGCGCGCCAGGCGATGCGCGCGGATCGGCTCGGCGATGATGTCGCGGACGCGCCAGCGCGGATTGAGGCTGGCATAGGGGTCTTGAAAGATCATCTGGACGCGGCGGCGGATGCGCTTCAGCGCATCGCGCGAACGGCCGGCGATCTCGGTCCCCTCGAAGCGGACGCTGCCGCGCGTCGGCGCATCGAGCCCGACGACGAGGCGCGCGATCGTCGATTTGCCGCAGCCCGATTCGCCGACGAGAGAAAAGGTCTCGCCGCGCCGGATCGCGAAATCGACGCCGTCGACCGCCTTCAGCCACCGCCGCGAGCCGCGCTCGATGAGGCGGTCGAGAAAGGGCGGCGAGACCTCGAACCAGCGCGCGAGATCGGCGACTTCGACGAGCGGCTCGGCCGTCGCGGATGGGCGGTCAGCCATGCGGCACCGCCGCGGCTTCCGCCGGCGCATGCAGCCAGCAGGCGGCCGCGCCGCCACCGGCCGGGAGCAGGTTCGGCCGCTCATCGAGGCAGCGGGCGAAGCGCTCGCGGCAGCGCGGGTGGAAAGCGCAGCCGGGCGGCACGGCACCGGGGCGCGGCATCGCGCCGTCGATCTGCTGGAGGCGGTCGCGCCGGCCGCCGATCGTCGGAATGGAGCCCATCAGCCCGGCCGTATAGGGATGCCGCGGCTGCCGCACGATGTCGCGCACTGGTCCGATCTCGACGAGGCGCCCCGCATACATGACGGCGACGCGGTCGGCGGTCTCGGCAATGACGCCCATATCGTGCGTCACCAGCATCACCGCCATCCCATGGTCGCGGCAGAGGCGCTTCAGAAGCGCGATGATCTGCGCCTGGATCGAGACGTCGAGCGCCGTCGTCGGCTCGTCGGCGATGATGAGACGGGGATTGGCGCAGAGCGCGAGGGCGATGACGACGCGCTGGCGCATGCCGCCGGAGAATTGGTGCGGATAATGGTCGATGCGCCGGTCCGCGGCGGGAATTCCGACCTCCTTGAGAAGATCGAGGGCGCGCTGCCGCGCCGCCGCCGCGCCGAGGCCGAGATGGACCTGGATCGTCTCGACGAGCTGGCGGCCCACCGTATAGAGGGGATTGAGGCTGGTCAGCGGGTCCTGGAAGATCGCGCCGATCTCCTTGCCGCGCAGGCGCCGCATCTCCGGCGCCGGCAGATTGTCGATGCGGCGTCCGCCGAGCACGATGCGGCCGCCGGCGATGTGGCCCGGCGGCTCCAAGAGGCCGATGATGGCGGCGCCGGTCAGCGATTTGCCGGCGCCCGATTCGCCGACGACGCCCAGCACCTCACCGGGCGCCATGGCGAAGGAGACGCCGTCGACGGCGGTGACCTCGCCGCGCCGCGTCGCGAAGGCGATGCGCAGATTCTCGACCTGCAACAGCGGGCTTCGCTCAGATGCCATGGCCGCTCGCCGCGGCGCGATCGATGCGCAGGCGCGGATCGACGGCGTAGTAGAGGAGATCGACGATGAGATTGATGACGACGAAGAAGAAGGCGACAAGCACGAGATAGGCCGACATCACGGGAATGTCGGCGAAGCTGATCGCCTGGATGATGAGAAGCCCCATGCCGGGCCATTGGAACACCGTCTCGGTGACGACGGCAAAGGCGATGATCGAGCCCAATTGCAGCCCGGTGATGGTGATGACCGGCACGAGCGTGTTCTTCAGCGCGTGGCCGAAATGGATGAGGCGGTTCGGCAGGCCGCGGGCGCGCGCGAATTTGATGTAGTCGGTGCGCAGCACCTCCAGCATCTCGGCGCGGACGAGGCGGATGATCAGCGTCATCTGGAAGAGGCCGAGGGTGATCGCCGGCAGGATGAGGGCCTTCAGCCCGTCGATGGTGAGGAACCCCGTCGTCCACCAACCGAGCGCAACGGTGCTGCCGCGGCCGAAGGAAGGAAGCCAGCCCAGGATCACGGCGAACACCAGGATGAGCAGGATGCCGGTGAGGAAGGTCGGGAGCGAGATGCCGACAAGCGACGCCGTCAGCATGAGCTGGGAGAGCCAGGAGTATCGGTGCAGACCAGTATAGATGCCGACCGGCAGGCCGATGGCGAGGGCGAGGACGGCGGCGACGAGGCTGAGCTCGAGGGTCGCCGGCAGGCGCTCGGCGATGAGCTCGGAGACCGGGCGCGCATATTGGTAGGAGAGGCCGAAATCGCCCTCGGCGGCATGGCCGACGAAGCGCGCGAATTGCAGGATGAAGGGGTCGTCGAGGCCGAGTTGGTGGCGAAGCTGCTCGCGCTCCCGCAGACCGGTATCCTGGCCGACGATGTTGTTGATGGGATCGCCGACATAGGTGAAGAGCGCGAAGGCGATGAAGGCCACCGACAGCATCACGGCCACGGACTGGCAAAGGCGGCGAATGATGAAGGCGATCATGGCGCAGCGCCTTGCGCGCGCCGCCGGAGGCCCCTCTTCCCTGCGCCGCCCCAAAAAGCCCTCTCCCCTCCGGGGAGAGGGCAGGGTGAGGGGGAATCCGCCGGAAACTCGGTGCTAACGATCAGAAATCGTGCCGGCGGCAGCACCCCTCACCCTCCCCGCTTCGCGGGTCTTCTCCCTCTCCGACAAAGGGAGAGGGAGAAGGAGCGCAACGAGGCCAATATCAGCACCGCCCGCTACTTCACCCGGACATAGCGCAGCGGGAAGAAATTGTCGGCGAGCTGGACGAGCTCGATATTGTCGCGCGCCGCCCAGACCACGGTCTGCTGGTGCAGCGGGATGTGGCCGAATTCCTCCTTGTGGATCTTCATCGCTTCGCTGATCTCGGCCTGGCGCTTCTCGGGGTCGGTCTCGATCTGGATCAGGCGCGTCAGCTCGTCGACGCGCTTGTTGGAGTAGCCGCCGACATTGAAGAGGCCCGTGCCCGCGCTGGCCGAGCGCGAGGCGATGAGATTGAAGAGCGCGTTGTGCGCGTCGTAGGTGGTCGGCGTCCAGCCCAGGAGGTAGAAGCTGGTGTTGTAGCCGGGCCCCAGAATCTTGGCGAAATATTTGCTGCGCGTCTGGGCGAGGAGGTTCACTTTGACGCCGATCTTCGAGAGCATGGCGACGACCGCCTGGCAGATCGCCTCGTCATTGATGTAGCGGTCGGTCGGGCAGTCCATGCCGACCTCGAAGCCGTTGGGGTAGCCCGCCTCGACGAGCAGCTTCTTCGCCGCCGCCGGATCATAGGGGTAGCGCTGGTTCAGCGATTTGTCGAAGCCGTTGACGCCCGGCGCAACCATCAGCGCCGTGATCGTCGCCGAGCCGCGCATGACCTTGTCCTTGATCGCCTTTTCGTCGATCGCCAGGTAGAACGCCTTGCGCACGCGGACGTCCTTGAAGGGATTCTTGCCCTTGACGTTCGAATCGATGAGCTCGTCGCGCGCCTGGTCCATGCCGAGGAAGATCGTGCGCAGCTCCGGCCCCTCGTAGATCTTGAGGTGCGGGGTATGGCGGATGCGCTCGATGTCCTGCGGCGGCACCGTGTACATCATGTCGATCTCGCCCGAGAGCAGCGCCGCGACCCGCGTCGCGTCGTTGCCGATATGGGTGAAGACGACCTCGGTCAAATTGTGCTCGGGCTTGCCCCACCAATTCGGGTTGTTGACGAGGGTCGTCTTCACCTCGGGCTCGCGGTCCTTCAGCATGAAGGGACCGGTGCCATTGGCATGGCGCGAGGCGTAGAAATCCTCGTTCTTGGTGAGGTCGGCAGGCTTGACGGCGTTGTTCTTCTCCGTCCAGCTCTTGCTCATGATGTACCAGTTGGTGAGCTCTTCCGGCAGGATCGGGTCGGGGCCGTCCGTCGTCATGTCGACGGTGTAGTCGTCGATCTTGCTGACGCGCTTCACCGTCGCCACCACCGCCTTGAGGTTGGAGCCGTCCATGCGGACGCGGTCGAAGGAGAACAGCACGTCATCGGCGGTGAAGGGCGTGCCGTCATGGAATTTAACGCCCTGGCGCAGCTTGAAGCGCCACACCTCGGGCGAGGTCTGCGACCACGAGGTCGCGAGCATCGGCGCCGCCTTCAGCTGCTTGTCGCGGCCGACGAGCGGCTCGTAGATGTTGCCGACGAAGGTGAGGAGGAAGGTCTCGTTCCGCGCATAGGGGTCCATCGAATTGACATCGCCGTCATTGGCGAAGCGGAACGTCTTGGCTCCGGCCAGCGGCGCGAACGCGACGAGCGCGGCAGCAAGCGCCGCGGCCAACCCCCTATGCATGGATGATGTCTCCTATCCCACCACCGCCGCGGCCCTCGCATCCGGCGTCATGCGCGCCGTCCGGCACGGCGGCGCAGAGAATATGCGCCGAAGTTGCACTGTCAATCGGCATCGCGAGCCGCCTCGGCAGGCCATCGGCACGGCGAGAACGTTCGCGCCGAGAGAAAACGTTGGAACCACGAAGACACCAAGGCACAAAGGGATTAATTGGCGCTGCGCGCCGAAAAGAAACTTCGTGTCTTCATGCCTTCGCGGTGAAAAGATCCTGCCCACCCGCCTCGGTGAGGAGATCTTGACCCATGCCGCGTCCGCCCACCGTCTTCGTCTCGCACGGCGCGCCGACCCTGCCGCTCACGCCCTCGCCGGCGCGCGACTTCCTCGCCGGCTACGGCGCCCGGCTCGGCCGGCCCACCGGCATCCTCGTCGTCTCGGCGCATTGGGAGACGGCGGTGCCCACGCTCGGCGATGCGGCGGCGCCCGAGACGATCCACGATTTCTACGGCTTCCCGCGCCCGCTCTACGAGATGCGCTATCCCGCGCCCGGCAGCCCCGCCCTCGCGCGCAAGGCCGCCGCCCTCCTCGAAGCCGCGGGCATGCCGGCGCAATTGGCGGCAAGAGGCCTCGACCACGGCGCCTGGGTCCCACTCATGCTGATCTATCCCGAGGCCGACATTCCGGTCGTTCCGCTCTCGCTGCAGACCCATCTCGGCCCGGCGCACCAGCTCGCCGTGGGCGAGGCCCTGGCGCCGCTCCGCGAGGAGGGCGTGCTGGTGCTGGGCTCGGGCAGCGCCACGCACAATCTCGGCGCTCTCGGAGGCGGCGGCACCGACGCCGCGCCGCCGGACTGGGTCAGCGGCTTCACCCGATGGCTGGCGGCGGCGATCGAAGGCGGCGCCCGCGACGACCTCCTCGAATATCGCCGTCGCGCCCCCGGTGCCCTCCGCAACCACCCGAGCGACGAGCACTTCCTGCCGCTCTTCACGGCCCTCGGCGCCGCCGGCGCCGGCGCCAAGGGCCGCCGCGTCCATGCCAGCACCACCTACAGGGCGCTCGCCATGGACGCCTATGAATGGCGCTGACGCAGGGCACGCGCCGAGCGATCCACCAGGCGCATGGCTGCATTGAGCAAGGCGCGGGGCGGTTTGACACCCGCGCCGCCGCGGACCGATAGTGCGTCTTTGCGGCGGCGGATTTTGCGGAGGAGAGCCGAGATGGACGACAGGATCACGATCGCGCGCGGCAATTCCAACGCGAGCCGCGACATCGCCACCCTCCTCCACCCCTATACGCATCTGCGCAAAAACGAGGCGGAAGGCCCGCTCGTCATCACCGAAGGCAAGGGCATCTACGTCAAGGACGATGCCGGCAAGGAGTATATCGAAGGCCTCGCCGGGCTCTGGTGCGTCTCGCTCGGATATGGCGAGGAGCGCCTCATCGAGGCCGCGACGAAGCAGATGCGGAAGCTGCCCTATTACCACATCTTCGCGCACAAATCGCACGATGTGGCGATCGAACTCGCCGAGCGGCTTCTCGCGATGACGCCCGTCAAGATGTCGAAGGTGTTCTTCAACAATTCGGGCTCGGAGGCGAACGACACTGTCGTCAAGTTCGTCTGGTACTACAACAACGCGCTGAACCGCCCGCGCAAGAAGAAGATCATCGCCCGGGTCAAGGGCTATCACGGCGTGACGGTCGCCTCGGCGAGCCTCACGGGCCTGCCCAACAACCATCTCGATTTCGACCTGCCGATCGCCAATATCCGCCACGCCGACTGCCCGCATTACTATCGCTACGGCAAGCCCGGCGAGAGCGAGGAAGACTTCGCGAGCCGCATGGCCGAGAGCCTCGACGCGCTCATCCAGCGCGAGGGCCCGGACACCGTCGCCGCCTTCATCGCCGAGCCGATCATGGGCGCGGGCGGCGTGCTGCTGCCGCCGAAGACCTATTTCGAGAAGGTCCAGGCGGTGCTGAAGAAGCACGACGTGCTGATGGTCGCCGACGAGGTCATCTGCGGCTTCGGGCGCACCGGCAACATGTTCGGCTGCGAGACTTTCGGCATCAAGCCCGACATCATGGTGGTGGCGAAGCAGCTCTCCTCCGCCTACCTGCCGATCTCGGCGACGATCATCTCGGAGCCGCTCTACCAGTCCTTCCTCAATCAGAGCGACAAGATCGGCACCTTCGGCCACGGCTACACCTATTCGGGACACCCGGTTTCGGCCGCGGTCGCCGTCGAGACGCTGAAAATCTACGAGGAGCGGCGCATTCTCGACCACGTCCGCAAGGTGGCGCCGCGCCTCCAGGAGGGCTTGCGCAAATTCGCCGCCCATCCGCTCGTCGGCGAGGTCCGCGGCATCGGCCTCATCGCCGGCATCGAGCTCGTCGAGGACAAGGCGACGAAGCGGCCCTTCGATCCCAAGGCCGGCATCGGCGCCCATTTCGCCAAACGCGCGCAGGAGCACGGGCTCATCATCCGCGCCATGGGCGAATCCATCGGCATCTGCCCGCCGCTCATCATCACCGAGAGCGAGATCGACGAGCTGGTGAAGCGCGTCGGCAAGGCGCTCGACGACACGCTCGCCTTCGTCCAGCGCAGCAAGAAGGCGGCGTAAGCCGCGGGTCCGGCGGCCGTGGCGCACCATGTTCTCGATATGCCGATCGACGAGGCGGCGGCGCGCGCGCTCAAGATCGGCGACACGGTCACCTTAGAGCGGACGCTCTTCGGCATTCGCGACGCGACCTACATCCACATGTTCGACCGCGGCCGCCGGACGCGGTTCGATCTGCGCGGCCATGCCGTCATCCATACCGCGCCCAACGTCAAGAGGGTGCCGCCCTCGCCGGAGCACCCGGCGGGCTACGCGCCGATCTGCATCGGCACGACGACGAGCGCGCGCATGGAGCGCTTCACCCGGCCGCTGATGGCCGAGTACGGCGTCCGCCTCACCATCGGCAAGGGCGGCCTCGGCGAGGCGTCGAAGGCCGCCTTCCAGGAGCTGGGCGGCGCCTATCTCGCGATCATCGGCGGCACCGCGGCGCTGGAGACGACCTGGATCGAGGCGATCGAGGATGTCGATCTCGACGACCTCAACCCGGAAAGCCTCTGGCGCTTCCGCATCAAGGGCTTCGGTCCGCTTCTCGTGGCGATGGACTCGCAGGGCGGTAGCCTCTATGACGCCGTCCACAGGACCGCGTCCCAACGCCGCGCCGCGGCGCTCGCGGCGATGGGGGTGAAACAGGACGCGTGAACCGCGAAGGCCCATTCCCCGCTGATGAGCGCCAAGAGGCGCGCAGCGACGTGACGAGAACCGGCTGTTACGGAAACCTGATCGAGGTTCTCGCCGCCGTCATTGCGAGGAGGCGAAGCCGACGAAGCAATCCATGGCGCGGGCTCCTGGATTGCTCCGCTGCGCTCGCAACGACGACCCCGGGGCCGCGCTTTCTTCATCTCTTCGCGCCTTTGTGGTCCACCCCTTCATGAAGCGTCTTTCGACCGACATCCTCATCCTCGGCTCGGGCGGGGCCGGGCTCTTTGCGGCGCTGCATGCGAAGAAGGCGGCGCCGGCGCTGTCGGTCACCATCGCCGTCAAGGGCCTCCTCGGCAAATGCGGCTGCACGCGCATGGTGCAGGGCGGCTACAACGTCGCGCTGGCGCCGGGGGATTCCGCCGAGCGGCATTTCATGGACACGATCGAGGGCGGCAAGTGGCTCAATGACCAGGACCTCGCCTGGACCCTGGTCACCGTGGCGCAGCAGCGCATCCGCGAGCTCGAGACGGAGTGGGGCTGCTTCTTCGACCGCAACCCCGACGGCAGCGTGCACCAGAAGGCCTTCGCCGGCCAGACCTTCGACCGCACAGTGCACAAGGGCGACCTCACCGGCATCGAGATCGTGAGCCGCCTTGCCGAGCAGGTCTGGGCGCGCGACATCGCCCGCCTCGAAGAGCACCGCGCCGTCGCGCTCATCCGCGCGCGCGAGGACGATGCCCTCGCCGGCGTCCTCATGATCGACATCCGGAGCGGCGAGTTTCTCTTCATGCAGGCGCGCGCCGTGCTGCTCGCGACCGGCGGCGGCCCCACCATGTACAAGTACCACACGCCCTCGGGCGACAAGAGCTGCGACGGCATGGCGATGGCGCTGCGCGCCGGGCTCCGCCTGCGCGACATGGAGATGGTGCAGTTTCATCCGACGGGCCTCCTTGCCGGCCCCGACACGCGCATGACCGGCACCGTGCTCGAAGAGGGGCTGCGCGGCGCCGGCGGCTATCTCCTCGGCGGCGACGGGCAGCGCTTCATGGCGAAATACGACCCGCGCCTCGAACGGGCGACGCGCGACATCGTGAGCCGCGCCATGCTGGCCGAGATCCGCGCCGGCAATACGAGCCCCCATGGCGGCCTCTTCATCGACATGCGCCATCTCGGCGCCGAGAACGTCCGCAAGCTCTTCAAGGGCATGGTCGAGCGCTGCGCCGATTGCGGCTTCGACCTCGCCGGCGGCCTCGTCGAGGTGATCCCGACGGCCCATTACATGATGGGCGGCGTCGTCTTCGCGACGGATTGCCGGACGGCGCTGCCCGGCCTCTTCGCCGCCGGCGAAGATACGGGCGGCGTCCATGGCGGCAACCGCCTCGGCGGCAACGGCGTCGCCAATTCGACCGTCTTCGGCGGCATCGCCGGCGACAGCATGGCGGCCTGGGTCGCCGAGCATGGGCGCCTGCGCGAGCCCGATGACGGCGAGATCGCCGCCGCCGTCGCGCGCTGCTGCACGCCGCTCGAACGGCCGCCCGGCGATATCGCGGCGCTGCGCGAGGAGCTCTATGCGCTGATGTGGGAGGATGTCGGCATCTTCCGCGACGCCGCCGGGCTGCGCCGCGCCGAGGAAGGGCTCGCCGGGCTTGGCGAGCGGCTGGCGCGCACGGGCATCGCCGGCGACGACCTCGCCTTCAACCTGACCTGGCACGATTGGCTCAATCTCGAGAGCCTCATCCTCGTCAGCCGCGCCATCACCGCGGCGGCGCTCGCCCGCGAGGAATCGCGCGGCGCGCATTTCCGCAGCGATTTTCCGGCAACGCTGCCGAACGACGACCTCGCCTTCACGCGGGTGCGGCTCGATGGCGAGCGCGTTGCCGTCGATTGGGAAAAGGTGCGCTTCACCCGCGTCAAGCCCGGCGAGAGCCTCATCCCGGCCGAGGCGGCAGAGTGAATCTGGATGCCTCTCTGCAGCCTCCTCTCCCGCTTGCGGGAGAGGAGCGGGGTGAGGGCCGACACGCTCGCGCCAGGAAATGCCCTCACCCTGCCCTCTCCCGTAAACGGGAGAGGGTTCTATGCGGGAGTGGTTTATGAGCCCGCTTTTGCCTTTGGCAAGCCTGCGCGAGCTCGCGCGGAAGGCGCTCGTCGCCGCCGGCGCCAGCCCGGCGAATGCGGCGCCCACCGCCGACGCCCTCGTCGCCGCCGAGCTCGACGGTCTCCCCTCGCACGGGCTCTCGCGCCTGCCCTTCTATGCCGACCAGATCGCCAGCGGGAAGATCGACGGCAAGGCGGTGCCGCGGGCGATGCGCGCCGGAAGCGGTCTCGTGCGCGTCGATGCCGGCTGCGGTCTCGCCTTCCCGGCGATCGCGCTCGGCCTCGCCGAAGCCGCCGCGGTCGCGCGCGCGGCCGGCATCGCCGCCGTCGGCATCGGCAATTCCAGCCATTGCGGCGTCGCCGGGCACCATGTCGAGAGCCTCGCCCGGCGCGGGCTCGTCGCGCTCGCCTTCGCCAATACTCCGGCGGCGATCGCACCCTGGGGCGGCAAGCGCGGCATCTTCGGCACCAACCCCATCGCCTTCGCCTGCCCGCGCGGCGCGGCGCCGCCGCTCGTCATCGACCTGTCGATGAGCGTCGTCGCCCGCGGCAAGCTCCTCGTCGCGGCGCAGCGGGGCGAGACCATCCCCGAGGGCTGGGCCGTCGATCGCGAGGGCCGGCCGACGACCGATCCCGCGGCGGCGCTGCCCGGCACCTTGCTACCGATTGGCGGCGCCAAGGGCGCGGCGCTCGCCCTCATGGTCGAGATCCTGGCGGCCGGCCTCACCGGCTCGCAATTCGGCTTCGAGGCGAGCTCCTTCTTCGAAGCCGAAGGGCCGCCCTCGCGCACCGGCCAGCTCTTCCTCGCCCTCGACCCCGTGGCGCTTGCGGGGCCTGGCTTTCTCGAGCGCATCGAGGCGCTCTGCGCGGCGCTGCTCGCCGATCCCGCGGTGCGCCTCCCCGGCGCGCGGCGCTTCGCGACGCGGGCGCGGCTGGAGCGCGACGGCATCGCGGTGCCGCCAGCCCTTCTCGACGAGCTGCGCCGGCGGGCCGGCGACTGAGCACCGGCAGGAGCAAGGGCATTGCAGGCGGCCGCCGCGCTCGGCATCATCGCGCGCCTCATCGAGGCGGCAGGTCGCCGCGAGGCAGAATAGGGACAGGTCACCATGGCAGGCTCGGCACGCAAGCTGCGCAGCGCGGATTGGTTCGGCAAGGCCGACAAGGACGGCTTCGGCCACCGCAGCTGGATGAAGAACCAGGGCTTTCCGGGCCATCTTTTCGACGGGCGGCCGGTCATCGGCATCTGCAACACCTGGTCCGAGCTGACGCCGTGCAACGCGCATTTCCGCCGCATCGCCGAGCATGTGAAGCGCGGCGTCTACGAGGCCGGCGGCTTCCCGCTCGAATTCCCGGTCTTCTCGACCGGCGAGAGCAATCTGAGGCCGACGGCGATGCTGTTCCGCAATCTCGCCAGCATGGATGTCGAGGAGGCGATCCGCGCCAACCCGCTCGACGGCGTCGTGCTGCTCGTCGGCTGCGACAAGACGACGCCGGCGCTCCTCATGGGCGCCGCGAGCTGTGACCTGCCGGCGATCGCCCTCTCCGGCGGGCCGATGCTCAACGGCAAATACAACGGCGAGAATATCGGCTCGGGCACCAACACCTGGAAGTTCGACGCGATGGTCAAGGCCGGTGAGATGTCGCTCGCCGATTTCATGGCCGCCGAGGAGGGAAATTCGCGCTCGGCCGGGCACTGCATGACCATGGGCACCGCCTCGACCATGGCGAGCATGGTCGAGGCGCTCGGCATGGGCCTTCCCACCAACGCCGCCATCCCCGCCGTCGATTCCCGCCGCTACATGCTGGCGCATATGGTCGGGCGCCGCGCCGTCGAGATGGTGCGCGAGGATCTGCGCATGTCGAAGGTGCTGAAGCGCGAGAATTTCGAGAACGCGATCCGCGTCAACGGCGCCATCGGCGGCTCGACCAACGCCGTCATTCACCTGCTCGCGATCGCCGGGCGCATGGGCATCGATATCGGCCTCGACGATTGGGACCGGCTCGGCCGCGAGGTGCCGTGCCTCGTCAATTTGATGCCGTCCGGCAAGTACCTCATGGAGGATTTCTATTACGCGGGCGGCATTCCCGCCGTCATCCGCGAGATCGAGCCTTTCCTCCACAAGGACGCGCTAACCGTCAACGGCAAGACGATCTGGGAGAACAACAAGGACGCGAAGTGCTGGAACCGCGAGGTCATCTTCCCGCTGGCCAAGCCCTTCAAGCAGGAAGGCGGCATCGCGGTGCTGCGCGGCAATCTCTGCCCGAACGGCGCGGTGCTGAAGCCCTCCGCCGCCTCGCCGCACCTCATGAAGCACCGCGGCCGCGCCGTCGTCTTCGAATCGATCGAAGATTACCACGCGCGCATCGACGATCCCGGCCTCGACATCGACGAGAGCTGCGTCATGGTGCTGAAATACTGCGGCCCCAAGGGCTATCCCGGCATGGCCGAGGTCGGCAACATGGCGCTGCCGCAGAAAATTCTGAAGAAGGGCATCACCGACATGGTGCGCGTTTCCGATGCGCGCATGAGCGGCACCGCCTACGGCACCGTCGTCCTCCATGTCGCGCCCGAGGCGGCGGCGGGCGGCACGCTGGCGCTCGTCGAGAACGGCGACATGGTGGCGCTCGATGTCGAGAAGCGCAGCCTGCAGCTCGAAGTGCCCGAAGCGGAGCTCGAGCGCCGGCGCAAGGCGTGGAAAGGCTTCCGCTCGCCACATACCAGCGGCTACGCCAAGCTTTATGTCGATCACGTGCTGCAGGCGGATCGGGGCGTCGATCTCGACTTCCTCGTCGGCTGCCGCGGCACGCCGCCGCTGCGCGAATCGCATTGACCGAAGAGGCAGCGACGGAGCGCGACGCCCCTCCGGCCGGGCAGTCGCGCTCGATCGCGGCCGTGGCGCGGCCGGCGCCGCGCTGGCTCGCGCCGACGGTCGATTACGGGCCGCTCCTCGTCTTCATCATCGCTTACGCCGGCTGCGACATTCTCACGGCGACGGCGGCCATGGTCGCCGCGACAGCCGCGGCGCTTGCCCTGTCGCTCGTCCTGACGCGCCGGGTGCCGCTCACCTCGCTCGTCGTCGCCCTGATGGTCATCGCTTTCGGCAGCATCACGCTCTGGCTAGACGATCCGCGCTATCTGAAGCTGCAGTCCACCCTCACGAACCTCCTCTTCTCGCTGATACTCTGGGCTGCCCTCGCCTGCCGCCGGCCGCTGCTCCGCAGCCTCTTCGGCGTCGCCCTGACGATGAGCGATCGCGGCTGGCGCAGCCTGACGCACCGCTTCGCCCTCTTCTTCGCCGCCATGGCGGCGCTCAACGAGGCGATCGCGCGCCTCTTCTCGACCGAGATTTGGGCCGGCTACTACAGCTTCGGCACGACGCTCGTCACGCTCCTCTTCCTTGCAGCGCAGTGGCCGCTCATCCGCCGCGAAGCAGAGCGCGCCGAGAAGAATGGGGGAGCGTCATGATCCCAGCGTCTTCGCAAGGCCGTCGCGAAGCGAGGTCGCGGCGGTGACGCCGAGCGCCGCCGCGAGGCGGGCGGGATCGCCGAGGCTGGCGCGGATCTCGCCGGCGCGCGGCGGCGCGAAATCGATCTGCGGCGCGCGCCCGCACAGCGCGCCGATTGTCGCGGCGAGGTCGAGGATCGAGGTCGAGCGGCCGGTGCAGACATTGAAGACCGGGCTCTCCGGCGGCAGACGGCGCATCGCCGCGAGGAGCGCCGCCACGACATCGGCGACATAGACGAAATCGCGCGTCTGCCGGCCATCGCCGAAGATGCGGATGCCTTGGCCGGCGGAGAGCCGGTCGCAGAAGATCGAGATGACGCCGGAATAGGGCGATTTCGGGTCCTGCCGCGGGCCGAAGACGTTGAAGAAGCGCAACCCCACCGTCGGCACGCCATGGACATGGGCGGCGACGCGCGCATGCAGCTCGCAGCCGAGCTTGTCGGCGCCATAGGCCGAGAGCGGCCGCGTCGCCGCCGTCTCGGCCAGCGGCACCGCCGGGTTGTCGCCATAGACCGCAGCGGAAGAGGCGTAGACGACCGGCACGGCTCGGCCGTCGGAGCGGGCACGGCGCGCCGCCTCGAAGACGGTGATGGCGCCTGTCAGGTTGGTGCGGTGCGTGCCGAGCCAATCCTCGTTGCCGCGCTCGACGGAAGCGACGGCGGCAAGGTGGAAGCAGCCATCGACGCCAGACAGCGCCTCGCGAACGAGGGCGGCGTCGGCGACATCGCCGCGAAAGAGCACGGCGCCCCTCGGCTTGTTCGCCAGCTTGCCGGTCGACAGGTCGTCGAGAATGCGGACCTTGTCGCCCTGCGCCAGCAGCGCCTCGCAAAGATGCGAGCCGATGAAGCCACAGCCGCCGGTGACCAGATATTCCGTCACGTCGCGCACCTCCCGCCGGCGAGCCTAGCCCGTTCCGGTTAAGCAAACCTATGCGTGATGCCGCGCGCACCGCCCAGGGCGCCGGCCGGGCGCGCGGATCGTCGGCGCGCATACCGGCGTTTCCTCGGTCGAGGCGCTCGAGGCGAGGCGGATCGAGAATGGCGGCTCGGCAGTCATCCCGTTCGTTGCCGAAAGGAGGGCAAGGACGCGGTGCGCCGCGGCATCGGGCTTGCCTCGCCCGGCGCGCAGCCCGGCCTTCATTCGACGCCTACAGCTTGCCCCGGCTCTGTCGCTGCTCTGCGGCAATGCTTGCGTCCGATCAGTCTAGTTTCGCCGCGCCAAGATTACAGCTTTTTAATTCAGAGGACATGCGCCGATCAGACTGGATCATTATTGTCATTCGCAGAGAAGGCCACCGATTTCTTCGGGCGGCGCCCAACGAAGGAGAGAGATGATGGACCACAACAACATGCCGGCGCGCGGCGGTCCGCCGCTGCGCAAGCGGAGCTTCCGGACGATGCTGCTGGCGACGGCGCTCGGCGCCTCGCTGGCGGTTCCGACCCTCGCCCCCATGGCGTTCGGACAGTCGCAGATGGGGGCGCAGAACCTCACGCAGCAGACGCAGCAGACGGCGCCGCAGACCTTGCCGAGCTTGTCGCCGATCATCAAGAAGGTGATGCCGGCGGTCGTCAACATCTCGGTCACCTCGAAAGTCACCGACAACACGCCGAGCGAGGATCAGCAAGCATTCCCGGGCGATAACGGCAACAGCATACCGAACTTCCCGCCCAGCCCCTTCGACGAGTTTCTCCGGCGCTTCTTCGAGCAGCAGATGCCGAACATGCAGGCGCCGCCCCCCAACGCCAAGCGCGTCGCGCTCGGCTCCGGCTTCATCATCGACCCGCAGGGCTATGTCGTGACCAACAATCACGTCGTCGGCGAGTCGGGCACGGTCACGGTCATTTTCCAGGACAACACCAAGCATCCGGCGAAGATCGTAGGTCGTGATCCCAAGACCGATCTCGCGCTCCTCAAGATCGATACGAAGAAGCCGCTGCCCTATGTCACCTGGGGCGACAGCAGCGTGGCCAATGTCGGCGACTGGATCATCGCGGTCGGCAATCCGTTCGGCCTCGGCGGCACGGTCACGACCGGCATCATCTCGGCGCGCGGCCGCGACATCCACTCCGGCCCCTTCGATGATTTCCTGCAGCTCGACGCGCCGATCAACCGCGGCAATTCCGGCGGCCCGACCTTCAACATGCAGGGCCAGGTGATCGGCATCAACACGGCGATCTATTCGCCCAATGGCGGCAGCGTCGGAATCGGCTTCGCCATCCCCTCCAACCTAGCGAAGAACATCATCACGCAGCTGCGCGAGCACGGCAAGGTCGAGCGCGGCTGGCTCGGCGTCCAGATCCAGGAGGTGACGCCCGACATCGCCAGCAGCCTCGGGTTGAAGAACGACCACGGCGCGCTCGTCGCCGACGTGACGCCCGACAGCCCGGCGGCGAAGGCCGGCTTGAAGCAGGGCGACGTGATCCTGAGCTACAACGGCCATCCCGTCGACCAGCTCCATGACTTGCCGCGCCTCGTCGCCGAGACGCCGGCCGGCAAGCGCGTCGACATGACGATCTGGCGCGGCGGCAAGGAGGAGCAGGTCCAGGCCAATGTCGGCCAGATGCCGAGCAACGAGCAGGTCGCTAGCAATGAGGAAGGCCAGCAAGCGAGCCCCGACCGGGCGAGCGCGCTCGGCATTCAGCTCGGCAAGCTGGACAACCGCACGCGGCAGCGGCTCGGCCTCAAAGGCAGCGTCAAGGGCGTCGTCGTGACGAATGTCCAGCAGGACAGCCCGGCCGCCGATCTCGGCATCGAGCCCGGCGACGTCATCGTCGCCATCAACCAGCAGCCGGTGAGCAATCCGGGCGAAGCCGCGCAGAAGCTGAGGGAGGCGCAGCAATCGGGCAACAAGCACCTGCTGCTGCTCCTCAATCGCCACGGCACCAACGAGTATATCGGCCTCTCGGTCGGCTGATCGTCTCCTCGCTTCGAGGGCAGAACGGCGGGTCCACGGATCCGCCGTTCTCGTTGCTACCGCCGCTCCCTTCGGAACCCGCGCCCCCCGGCGCTGTTCCAAGCAGGTCCGGCACGGGAGGGCGGCAATGGCCGGCAGAAGCGCAGAAGCAGCGGACGGATCGATCATCGTGGCCGAGGTGCGCCTCACGCATCCCGACAAGCTGCTTTATCCCGAACAAGGCATCTCCAAACGGCGACTTGCCGAGTATTACGAGAGCGTCGGCGCCTGGATTCTGCCGCATATCGCGGGACGGCCCCTCAGCCTCGTCCGCTGTCCCGCGGGGCAGGAGAAGGCCTGCTTCTACCAGAAGCATCTCGGCCCGGCGGCGCCGCCCGCCATCCGCCACGTCTCCATCCGCGAGCGTGAGGGGCCCGCCGCCTACAGCCTCGTCGAGGATCTCCCCGGCCTCGTCGCCCTCGTCCAGATCGGCGTGCTCGAAATTCATCCCTGGGGCGCCCGCGCCGCGGATGTCGAGCATCCGGACCGCTTGATCTTCGATCTCGACCCCGACCCCGCCCTCCCTTGGAGCCGCGTCGTCGAAGCCGCCTTCGCGGTGCGCGACGACCTCGCGGCGCTCGGCTTCCAGAGCTTTCCGAAGACGACCGGGGGCAAGGGTCTCCACGTCGTTGCGCCGATCGCCCCGAAACACGGCTGGGAGGAGGTCAAGCTCTTCGCCCGCGCCTTCGCCGCCGCCATGGTCGACGAGGCCCCGCGGCGCTACACCATCAATCCGCTGAAAAAGGAGCGCGTCGGCCGGATCTTCATCGACTACCTGCGCAACGAGCGCGGCGCGACGGCGATCGCGCCCTACTCGACGCGCGCCCGTCCCGAAGCCCCGATCGCGGCTCCCCTCGCCTGGAGCGAGCTCTCGGCCGGCACCAAGCCGGCTCTCACCCTCGCCACCATCGGCGCGCGCCTGGCGCGCGGCGCCGATCCCTGGGCGGATATGAACGAGATCGAGCAGCAGATCACGCCGGCGGCGCGCAAGGGGCTTGGGCTGTAGCTGCCGAGCGGCGAAAAAAGATCAGCAATCCTGCCAAATTCCCTCTGGCCGTCGGGCGCCCGATTTCGCAATATGGCCGAGAGCCGTCGATTGCTCCCGGCGTTAGCAATCGACAAGGCGTGCAGAGCCGGACAAAACCAGGAGGAAACATTCGATGGCGAATTCCAGAGAAACCGCAACCCAGGCGCTCCGCCGGCTCGTGCAGGGCGGCACGGCGCTGGTCGCCGCGCTTGCCGTCGCGCCGGCGGTCTCGGCGCAGAGCAGCGCCCCGATCAAGATCGGCGTCATCGGCGAGGAATCGGCGGTGGCCGGCGCCTCGATCACGAAGGCGGCGCAGATGGCGGCCGACGACCTCAACGCCAAGGGCGGCGTCGGCGGCCGCAAGATCGAGGTCATCACCTATGACGACCATTCCTCGGCGGCGGATGCCGTGCGCGCCTTCCAGCGCGCCGTCAACCAGGACCACGTCAACGCGGTGATCGTCAGCTACATCAGCGAGGTGGCGCTCGCGGTCGAGCCTTGGGCGGCGCGGCTCCATATGCCGACCATCACCCCGGGCGCGGCCAGCACGCTCATCTCGAAGCATGTGCACGACGATTACGAGCACTACAAATACATGTTCCACGGCTGGATCAATTCGGCCGGGCTCGCCGATACGATCTGCGACACGACGAAGGATCTGCTCGTCGGGCCGTACAAGATGAAAAGCTCGGTCATCATGAGCGAGGACGCCGCCTGGACGACGCCGCTCGACGAGGAATACCAGAAGTGCCTGCCGAAGATCGGGCTCAAGGTGCTGGACCACATCCGCTTCAATCCCGACACCACCGATTTCACCCCGATCTTCCATCAGATCGAAGCCAAGCATCCCGACGTCATCATCACCGGGATCAGCCATGTCGGCGTGCAGCCGACCGTGCAGTGGCACGACCAGCAGGTGCCGATCCCGATGGCCGGCCAGAGCTCGCAGGCGACGACGAGCAGCTTCTGGAAGGACACCAACGGCGCGACCGAGGGCGTCATCACCTCGACGGCGGCGGCGCCCGGCGTCGCGCTGACGCCGACGACCATTTCCTTCACCGACAACTACACGAAGCGCTACGGAGTCTCGCCCTCCTATGACGGCTATTCGAGCTATGACGACGTGAACATCATCGCGCTCGCCGTGCAGCGCGCCGGCTCGACCGATCCCGACAAGATGGTCGAGGCGCTGGAGAAGACCGATTACGTGGGGACGATGGGCCGCGTCCAGTTCAACGGCAAGGACAGCCCCTACACCCATGCGGTCAAGGTCGGCAAAGACTACATGGCCGGCGTCGCCATCCAATGGCAGGACGGCAAGCAGGTCTGCGTCTGGCCGACGGATATCTGCAAGGCGAAGCTGAAGTTCCCGGCCTTCATCAAGCTGCCGCAGCAGGCGGCGGCGCAGTAGCAAGAGAGCTGAGGCGGCCGAACGGGTCGCGGTCCCGGCGTCATGCCGGGATCGCGACCTGCGTTTTCTGGACACGGCACAAGAAGACTCGGTAAAGCGGGGCTATGCTCGGGCTGCAAATTCTGATCGACGGCTTCGCCATCGGCTCGCTCTATGGGCTCGGCGCGGTCGGCTTCACGCTGATGTTCGGCGTTTCCGGCGTCCTCAACCTCGCCCATGGCGGCATCATGCTGGTGGCGGCCCTCATCGGCTGGCTTGCCGCCGGCGATCTCGGCCTCGGCACCTATGCCGGGACCCTGATCGGCATTCTCGCCGGGCTCGTCAGCGCCTTTGCCACCTATTTCGTCGTGGTGCGGCCGATCCAGCGCTCGAAGGCGATCCCGCGCGAGGAGACGGAGATCTTCGTCCTCACCGGCACGCTGCTCTGGGGCATCATGATCCAGGTCGGCATGGCCTATCTCTTCACCGACAATCCGGTGACGATGCGGCCGCTCATCGGCGGCATCGTCAACATCCTCGGCGTGCGCACGCCCTATAACGAGATCATGATCGCGGCGCTGTGCTGGATCGCCATCGGGCTGCTCTGGGTCTTGGTCAACCGGACGCAAGCCGGCAAGGCGCTCCTCGCCGCCTCGATCAATCCGCGCGGCCTCACCCTTCTCGGCTTCGAGCTCTCGAACATCTACCTTCTGGTCTGGACGATCTACGGAATCCTCGCCGGGATCGCCGGCGTGCTGCTCGCCTCCTTCCTCGGCCTCAGCTCGGCCAATGCCGGACAGCTGACGGCGAGCGCCTTCTCGATCGTGGTGCTGGGCGGCCTCGGCAGCGTCTCAGGCTCGCTCGTCGCCGCCTATGTGGTGGGCTATCTCGAAACCATCACCGCCTATCTCGTGGCGCCGACCTTGCGCCCGATTCCGGCCCTCATCCTCCTCGTCCTCGTCGTCTATATCCGGCCGCAAGGCCTGCTCGGGCGACGGTAGGAGCCGGCGATGACCCGCCTCCCCCGCTCCTCCGCGCTGTGGATCGGCGCCCTCGTCGTCATCGCCATGGCGCTGCTGCCCTTCTGGGTCTCCGCCTACATTTTGAGCGTGCTCACCGCCTCCTATTATTTCGGCGTCTTCGCCATGGCCTGGGACCTTCTCTTCGGCTTCGCCGGCGAGGTGAATTTCGGCCCCACCTTCCTCATCGGGCTCGGCGCCTATACGGCTGGCATCGTCGACAACCAATACGGGCTGCCGATTGTCGTTTGCGTCGCGCTCGGCGCCCTCGCCGCCATCGCCGGCGGCCTCCTCCTCGCCTTGCCGGCGCTGCGCCTGCGCGGACCCTATTTCGGCCTCGTCACCCTCGTCGCGGTGCTCCTCCTGCAGAACGCGATCGTCATCTTCGCCGGCGTCACCGGCGGCGAGATCGGCATGACCGTCCCGGACGTGCTCTCGATCGACGGCAACGTCAATTATTGGTACGCGCTCGCCTTCCTCGTCGTCTGCGCCATCATTCTCTTCGGCCTTTCGCGCTCGGCGATCGGGCTCATTCTCCAGGCGAGCGGCCAGGACGCGGTCGAGGCGCAGGCCCTCGGCTTCAACGTGACGAAGCACAAGATCGCCGCCTTCTGCATCAGCGCCGTCTTCTCCGGGATCGCGGGCGCTATGCTGGTCTTCTACGAAGGCGCCGCCTCGGTCGACACGATCATCGATATCGGCATCGGCGTTCAGGTCATCATCGCGGCCGTGCTGGGCGGGCGCCGCACCATCCTCGGCGGCGCGCTCGGCGCCGTGGTCCTCATCCTCGCCAGCGAGGCGTTGCGGCCTTTGGGCCAGCTCAACACCTTCGTCGTCTCGGCCGTGGCGCTCGCCGTGATCCTCTTCTTCCCGGACGGCCTCCTCGGCTATGCGCTGCGCGCGGGAGAGCGCGAATGACCGGCCCCTCGCGCCTCGCCGTCAGCGGCCTCACCAAGCGCTTCGGCGGCCTCGTCGCCGTCAAGGACATCGCCTTCAACATCGCGGGCGGCGAGATCCTCGGCCTCATCGGCCCGAACGGCTCCGGCAAATCGACGGTGATGAAGCTCATCATGGGCATCGAGCGGCCGAATGCCGGCACGGTGAAGCTCGACGGCGTCGACATCGCCGGATGGCCGCCCCATCGCATCGCCCGGGCCGGGATCGGCATCGTCTTCCAGCATTCGCGTCCGCTGCACCGCCAGACCGTGCTCGAGAACATCAAGCTCGCGCTTCTCCCCGACTCCTTGCTGCGCCTTGCCGCCGCGCCCGGCGTCGACGAGCGCGCCCGCGCCATCGCCGAGCGCGTCGGTCTCGGCGCCGTCATGCACCGCCATCCCTCGACCCTGCCTTTCGCCGATCTGCGGCGCATGGAGATGGCGAAGGCGATCGCGCGCGACCCTAAGGTGGTGCTCGTCGACGAGCCCTTCGCCGGCCTCACCGGCGCCGAGATGCGCGCCTTCTCCGAGCTCATCCATGGCTTTCGCGAGGAAGGCCGCGCCGTGCTCCTCGTCGACCACAACGTCAAGAGCGTCGCCGCCCTCGTCGATCGCGTGCTTGCCATGTATCTCGGCGAGCACGTCGCCGAGGGCAGCGCCGACGAGGTGATGCAGAACGAGACGGTGCGCCGCGTCTATCTCGGCGGCAAGATCGAGGCGGTCGAGCGGCGCCTCGAAACAGCAGGCGCGAGCCCGCCCCTCCTCGATGTCGCCGATCTCAGCGTCTTCTACGGCAAGGCGCAGGCGCTGGAGAAGGTCAGCATCCATGTCCGCGAAGGCGAGTTCGTCTCCGTCGTCGGCCTCAACGGCGCCGGCAAGACGACGCTCTTCAACGCCATCTCGGGCCTGGTCCCCTATGCGGGCGCAATCCGCTTCGGCGAGCGCAGCCTCAAGGGCATGACGGCGGGCGCCATCGCGCGCGGCGGCGTCGTGCAATGCCCGGAAACGCGCGAGCTCTTCGGCGACATGTCGGTGCGCGAGAATCTCGATCTCGGCGGCCAGCATTTGCCCGCCGCCTCGCGCGCGCGGCACCTCGCCTGGCTCTTCGAGCTCTTCCCCATACTGAAATCGCGCCAGGGCCAGGCGGCGCGCACCCTCTCCGGCGGCGAGCAGCAGATGCTGGCGATCGCCAGGGCGCTGATGATGCAGCCGAAGCTCCTCATCCTCGACGAGCCGACGCTCGGCCTTGCCCCGGTCATCCTGGAGCAGCTCTCGAAGGCGTTGGAGCGGCTGCGCAAAACGACCTCGATCACCGTGCTGCTCGGCGAGCAGAACGTCACCTTCGCCCTGCCGCATGCCGACCGCGTCTACGTGCTGGAGCATGCCCGGATCGTCTGGGAGGGCGACCCCGGCCGCTTCGCCGAGGAGATGGGAACGGGATATCTCTGAACCGCGTGGCGCTGCCCTGCTCTCCGCTTGGACGCGGCACGCTGGGCTGACATACTCCGGCAATCGTGCGACGGCCGTACCCTTCGATTTCGGGCCGAGATCGGAGGGTCGGGTCCGAAGCCCGGCTCAGCCACACGCTTCGAGGAGCCCGCCCGTGACCGGCTTTACTCCACTCTCCGCCCGCAACGCCGCCGCCCGGATCGCCGCGGGCAGCCTCAGCTCGGAAGAGCTGACGCGGATCTGCCTCGACCGCATCGCCGAGCGCGAAGCCGTCGTCGGGGCCTGGATCCACCTCGACCCGGAGCGCGCGCTCGCCGAGGCGCGGCGCCGCGACCGGGCCGGGTCGGGGCCGCTGCGCGGCCTGCCGATCGGCGTCAAGGACGTGATGGACACGCATGACATGCCGACGGCCTATGGCTCCCCCATCTATGCGGGCCATCGGCCGGCCGCGGACGCCGCCTGCGTCGCGCTCGCCCGCGCCGCCGGCGCCGTCGCCCTCGGCAAGACGGTGACGACGGAATTTGCCAATGCGCATCCGGGCAAGACGGCGAACCCGCACAATCGGGCGCATACGCCCGGCGGCTCGTCGAGCGGCTCGGCCGCGGCCGTCGCCGACGGCATGGTGCCGCTCGCCTTCGGCACGCAGACCGCGGGCTCGGTGATCCGGCCGGCCGCCTTCTGCGGCATCGTCGGCTACAAGCCCAGCTTCGGCCTTATCCCCCGGACCGGCGTCAAGCCGCTCGCCGACAGCCTCGATACGGTCGGCGTCCTGGCGCGCGACGTGGCCGATGCCGCCTTCTTCGCCGCCGCCTTGAGCAATCGGCCGGAGCTCGAGCCTGGCGCCGCGATGCCGACGCCGCGCATCAAGCTCTACCGCGCGCCGGAATGGCCGCAAGCCGACGCGGCGACCCACGCGGCGATCGAGGCCGCGGCCGAGCGCCTGCGCCGCGCCGGAGCCGAGGTGACCGAAGAAGGCGCCGCGCCCGAGCATCAGGATCTCGGCGCCGCACACAAAGTCATCATGGAATACGATTCGGCCGGCTGCCTCGCCTTCGAGCGGCTGACGCACTGGGATCAGATTTCCGCCATTCTGCGCGAACGCCTCGCCAGCGGGGCGGCGATCAGCGGCGCCGAGTACGACGAGGCCTGGCGCATCGTCGAGCGCGCGCGGTTGGCGCTGCCGCGTCTCCTCGGCGAGGCCGACGCGCTGCTCGTGCCGGCCGCTCCCGGCGAGGCGCCGAGAGGGCTCGCCAGCACGGGCGATGCCGTCTTCAACCGCTGCTGGACGATGCTGCACGCGCCTTGCGTCACCATCCCGGCCGGGCGCGGCCCGAACGGCCTGCCGCTCGGCGCGCAGCTCGTCGGGCGCGTCGGCGACGATGCGCGACTGCTCCGCGCCGCCGCCTTTCTCGAGCGCGCCCTCGCCGACTGAAGAGCGGAATGGCCGCCACGCCGCGGGCCGGCGAGCCGAGCTGGCGCACCCTGCTGCTGCTCGCCGGGCTCTCCCTCGTCTGGGGTCTCAATTGGCCGGCGATGAAGTTCGTCCTCGCCGAGATGCCTGTCCTCACCTTCCGCCTGCTTTGCCTTTGGCTCACCGCGCCGGCGATGCTGCTCATCGCGCGGCTCGGCGGCGAGCGGCTCGGCGTGCCGCGCCGGCAATGGCCGGCGCTCATCGCCGTCTCGTTCTTCAATGTCACGGTCTGGTATCTGTGCACCGGAATCGCCCTCACCCTCATCCCGGCCGGGCGAGCGGCGCTGCTCGCCTATACGATGCCGGTCTGGGTGGCGCTGTTCAGCGCCCTTGTCCTGCGCGAGCGGCTGGGGCGCCGCCGCCTCGTCGGGTTGCTGCTCGGCATGGCCGGAATCGCCGTGCTGCTCGCCCCCGAGGCCGCGACGCTGAGCACGGCGCCGCTCGGCACGCTCGTCATCCTCGCCGCGGCGATCGGCTGGGCCTTCGGCGTCGTCCTCTTGAAGCGCTTCAATTTTTCACGCTCGGTCGCGCAGATGACCGGCTGGATGCTGTTGCTGGGCGGCGTCCCGCTCGCCGTCGCCGCGCTTCTCCACGACCCGCCGCCGCGTCTGCTGGCGCTGCCTCCCGCCACTCTCGCGGTCTTCGCCTATATCATCGCCCTGCCGATGATCTTCGGCCAATGGGCGTGGTTCAAATCGCTGTCGCGCCTGCCGGGCACCGTCGCCGGGATCAGCTCGCTCGCCGTGCCGGCGGTCGGGCTCTTGTCGAGCGCCCTGCTGCTCGGCGAGAGGCTGGGCCTTGCCGAAATCACGGCGCTGGCCCTGGTCGCGGCGGCGCTGGGGCTCGTCCTCGTTCCGGGGCGGCGCCCGGTCGCCGAGAGCGCGTCCGGCGCCGGGGCGGCAGCCCGCTCATGAGCTCCGTGCGCCCGGCGAACCGCCATGGACGATGGCGCCGCCTCGCGCTCTCTCTGCTCGCCCTCCTCGCCGGCGCCTGCAGCGGCGACATCGCGCCTTTCCAGGGTTTGCCGCGCCCGGCCCCGCGCGGCGCCGTCGAAACCGGCGAGCGCGTCGGCATCTGCTACAACGGGCTCTTCTCGACGCCAGAGAAGGTGCGCGCCGCCGCTGCCGAGGCCTGCGGCCCCGAGGCCGTTCCCGAGCTCCTCGGCCAGGACATGCGGCTCAGTTGCCCGCTGCTGACGCCGGTCCGCGCCACCTTCCTCTGCGTGCCGCAATAAGCGCGGGAACGCCTCCTGCCATTCCCCGTTTAAGACGGCGGCACAACAACGACCCCGATCGGCACGGCGGTCACCACGCCGGCCGGCGCCGCGACGGGGCGCAACCTCTGCTGCTGGGAATGCGCATTGCTCAGGTCTCGCCGCTTGCCGAATGCGTCCCTCCGCGGACCTACGGCGGCACGGAACGCATCGTCTCCTATCTCACCGAAGCGCTGATCGGTCTCGGCCACGACGTCACCCTGTTTGCCGCGGGCGGCTCGCGGACCTCGGCCTCGTTGCGGGTGTGCAGCGAGAGCGCGCTGCGCGACAGCCCGAGCTGCTACGAGCCCATCGCCTCGCATCTGCTGATGATGCGCCGCGTGCTGAAGGAAGCCGCGAGCTTCGACATCATCCATTTTCATACCGATCTCGTGCAGTTTCCGATCTTCGCCCACCGGCCGGCGGCGTGCCTCACCACCCTGCATGGCCGCCTCGACCGCCCGGAGCTCCGCCGCTTCTTCGATGCGTTCGACGAGATGCCGCTCGTCGCGATCTCGGCCGCGCAGCGGGCGAGCCTGCCGGAAGCGAGTTGGATCGGCACGGTGCATCACGGCCTCCCCGAGGCGATGCTGCGCCCGGGTGGGGGCGATGGCGGCTATCTCGCCTTCCTCGGCCGCGTCTCGCCCGAGAAGGGGCTTGCCCGCGCCATCCGCATCGCCCGCCGCGCCGGCATGCCGCTCCGCGTCGCGGCGAAGATCGACCGCGCCGACACCGAGTTCTTCAACACCGTCATTCGCCCGGAGCTCGGGCCCGACATCGCCTTCCTCGGCGAGATCGACGACAGCGCGAAGGAGGAGTTCCTCGGGCGCGCCGCCGCCCTCCTCTTCCCGATCGAATGGCCCGAGCCCTTCGGCCTCGTCATGATCGAAGCCATGGCCTGCGGCACGCCGGTCATCGCCTTTCCCAACGGTGCGGCGCCCGAGGTGATCGAGGACGGCATCACGGGATTCCTCGTCGCCGGCGAGAATGAGGCGGCGGCGGCCTTGCGCCGTCTCGCCGATTTCGATCGCGCCCGCATCCGCCAGCGCTTCGAGGAGCGGTTTTCGGCGCGGCGGATGGCGATGGACTATGTCGGGCTTTATGAGCGCCTCCTTGCCGGAGCCGTCGCGATACCGGATGATCGCCTCGGCGGCGAGGCGGCGGACGAGATGCAGCGTGCCTGACACCGTTCATCCCCATCTCGACAACCGCTTCCATATCGCCGCGACCGCGGAGGTCATGGGGACGCGGCCGCGCGTCCTCAAATGCGGCGACACCTTCGGCGTCTTCGACCTGCGCGGCGACATCCGCTCGGGTGCGCATACGGCCGAAGGGCTTTTCTACGAGGACACGCGCTTTCTCTCGGAATTTTCGCTGTCCATCGCGGGCGGCCCGCCCATGCTGCTGGGCTCGACCGTGATCACCAGGACGACCACCTTGTCGGTCGACCTCACCAACCCCGACATCTTCCGCTCCGGCGAGCTCGCCGTCGCCCGCGAGCTGCTGCATCTGCTGCGGACGAAGACGCTCGGGCACGGCCTCTGCCGCGAGACGCTCCGCTTTCGCAACTACGGCGACCGGGCGGTGTCGCTGCCGATGCGGATCGAGCTCGGCGCCGATTTCCGCGACATCTTCGAGGTGCGCGGCCAGCACCGTTCCCGGCGCGGGCACACGCGGACGCCCCGCATCGATGGGGATCGCATCGAATTCGCCTATGAGGGGTGCGATGGCCGGCTGCGCAGCACGCAGCTGCGCTTTGCTCCGCCACCGGAGCGCATCGCCGCCGAGGAGGTCCTCTACCGCCTCGCCGTGGCGCCCGGGGAGGAGTTCACCATCACGATCGAAACGCGCTGCACCGTGCTCCCGCTGCGCTCTCCGGTCGCGATGATGGGCACTCCCATCGTCACGGTCGCAAATCCGCAGAGCAGCGGCGACGGCATTCCCCCGAGCGCAGCCGAAATCGAGATCGAGACCTCGAACCAGTCCTTCAACGAGTGGCTGGAACGCTCGCGCTGCGATCTCGCGATGCTCACCACGATGACGCCGCACGGACCTTACCCCTATGCGGGAATCCCCTGGTTCTCGACGCCTTTCGGTCGCGACGGGATCATCGCGGCGCTGCTCGGCCTGTGGGCCGATCCGGCGCTTGCCAAAGGCGTGCTGGGCTTCCTGGCGGCCACGCAAGCGACGGTCAAGGATCCGCGCCGCGACGCCGCGCCCGGCAAGATCCTGCACGAGACGCGCAAAGGCGAGATGGCCAATCTCGGCGAGGTCCCCTTCGCTCGCTATTACGGCAGCATCGACGGGACGCTGCTGTTCATCATGCTGGCCGGCGCCTATTGGGAGCGCACCGACGACCTCGCCTTCATTCGGACGATCTGGCCCAATATCCTGGCCGCGCTCGACTGGATGGAGCGGTATGGCGACCGCGACGGCGACGGCTTCATCGAATACGGGCGCGATTCGGAGAACGGGCTCCGCAACCAGGGATGGAAGGACTCCGAAGATTCCATCTTTCACGCCGACGGTCGCCTTGCCGAGACGCCGATTGCGCTGTGCGAGGTTCAGGCCTATGCCTATGCGGCCCGCCTCCATGCCGCCGCTCTCGCCCAGGCGCTGGGCGAGCCGCAGCGCGCGGCGGCGCTCCTCGGCGAGGCGGTCCTGCTCCGCCGGCGTTTTGCCGCCGCTTTCTGGTGCGAGGAGCTCGGCACCTACGCCCTCGCCCTCGACGGCGCCAAGCGCCCCTGCCGCGTGCGCAGCTCCAATGCCGGCCACGCCCTCTTTTGCGGGATCGCCGCGGACGAGCATGCGCGGCGCGTCGCCGCGACGCTGATGGCGGACCCCTCCTTCTCCGGCTGGGGCGTCCGCACCATCGCGACCGGCGAGAGCCGCTACAATCCGATGTCCTATCACAACGGCTCGGTGTGGCCGCACGACAACGGCATTATCGGCGCCGGTCTCGCTCGCTACGGCCACCGCGACGGTCTGCACAGCATCCTCGCCGGAATGTTCGCGGCCTCGGTCTTCCTCGATCAGCACCGCCTGCCCGAGCTCTTCTGCGGCTTCCCGCGGCGCCCCGGCATGGGGCCCGTCGCCTATCCGGTCGCCTGCATTCCGCAGGCCTGGTCGAGCGCCACCGTGCTCGGCCTTCTCGGCGCTGGGCTCGGCATCTCCTTCGAGCCGCGGGCGCGGCAGATCCGTTTCCGGCGGCCGAGCCTGCCCGCGGGCGTCAGCGAGCTGCATTTGCGCCGCCTCCGCCTCGGCGATGCCAGCGTCGATCTCCTCTTCCGCCAGCACACGACCGACGTCGCGATGAATGTCATCCGACGCGAGGGCGAGATCGAGGTCACCCTCACGAGCTGACGGCCCGCAACGAGGCGAGTCCAGGCATTTACCCCGTCTTAAGCGAGTTTCGCCGAGGATTCATGCATCGCCTCGAGAAAGCCGGCCCGATGGACTGCATCGCCTCGACTTCGCCTCCCGCCTCGCCCTTGCCAGCCGCCGGCGCGGCGTCGCCCATCGCGCTGGAGCGCCTCGAATTGCCGCGGGCGATCGACCCCGCCGAGGGAGCAAGGCCGTTCACCTTCCGCTTCCTCTGGCGCGACGTTCCATTCTCGGGAGCGCTCGCGAGGCACGGGGCGGGCGCGCGCCTCACCATCTCCGGCGAACTGGGGCCGCTGCCCTTCACGGCGGAAGCCGCGCAGCGGCGGCAGCGGGCGCTGCGCACTATCACCGCCGCCTGCCACTGGACCGAGCTCGATTGGCGCCTCACCCCGTCGCAGGACATCGCCGTCTCGGGCGCCCTCGACCTTCCGCGCCCGGTCTCGCCCGCGGCGATGATCGCGGGGGCGGTCGGCGTGCTCGCACGCGGCGATGCCTATCTGGCCTTGCTTCTCGACGTGCTGGGCGACGCCGCGAGCCTCATCCCGGCGGCAGCTTGAAGACCTGACCCGGATAGATCCGGTTGGGATCCGCGATCAGATCGCGATTGGCGGCGTAAATGATGGCGTAGCGCAGGCCCGAGCCGTAGGACCGGCGGGCGATGCGCCAGAGATTGTTTCCCGGCATCACGGTGAAGAATTCACCGCGCGCGAGATTCGCCGTCTCGGCGCGGCGGAAGGGTATGGCGAGCCGGGCGACGACCTTGCCGGCGCCGCCCAACGCGTCGATCCGGAGCTGCTGCGGTCCGGAGGGAATCGGATCCTTCGGCTTTGCCGACCACGCGCCGTCGCTGCCGGCGCGCGCTTCGGCGATCAGCTTGTCGCCGAGATAGATGTCGAGGGCGCGGTCGGGATCGGCGCGGCCGGCGAGCGCCAGGCGTCCCTCCGAATCATATTCGATGATGTCGAGGCTGACAGCGCCGCTCTTCCCGCTTGCGGCCGCCTGCCCCTGCGGCACTTGCAGCGGCCGCGCCACGGCATCGCCCGCATGCGGCACCAGCAGCGCGAGCGCGCCGCTGGGTCCGGGCGCCGACTGCCCTGCGACGTCACGGCGCGGCTGCGGCACTGCGAGAAGCACATCGCCGGCCGAGGCAACGGCCTCGCCCTTGCCCGGCAGCTTCTCCGAGAGGCGGAGCGTGCGGTTGCCCGGCGGCAGAGCCTCTGCGGGCAGGATGACCCACTCGCCCCGCGCATCCGCCGTGACACGGCCGACGAGGCGGTCGCCATCCAGCACAGAGACCTCGGCGTTGGGCGCCGCCCGCCCCGCGATGACGGCGCTCCCCTGCGGATCGACGCGCACGACATCGAAGCTCGGCGGCACCGGCGCTTCGGAAGCGGGAGCGGGCGCCGCCGCGGCCGCCGCCGATGCGGGCGCGGCGCGCTGCGGGGCAGCGCCGTCCGGCCCCGTGGATGCAGCCGTCGATGCGGGCGCCGTCGCTGCGGTCGACGATCCCGCCGCGGCTTTCGGCGACGGCATGCGCTCGCGGCCAGGGTGATAGGTCACGACCACGGCCGCAACAGCCGCCGCGCCAAGGAGGCCGCCTGCGCCGAACAGAAGGGTCCGGTTCACCATCCTCTCACCAGGCCGCGGCCGAACAACACGGGCTTAGCGTAATACGCCGGCCGCAGCCTGGCAATGTTGCCGCTTTGCCTTGTCGGTGACGCATCAGTTGTCCGCCTTTGGTAGCGCGTGAGTTGTCCGCCAAGTTCGTCCCTTGTTCTGGAGGGGGCGATGCGGCGGGCAAGCGTGTTG